>PJUC01000120.1_pt1 | contig 57108 bp, 43 predicted proteins | sample 1512161 | NCBI WGS metagenome assembly PJUC01 (sample SAMN08177676, study PRJNA422409) | Soil metagenome, whole genome shotgun sequencing project. | isolation source: Soil enriched on filter paper | place: USA: Madison | collected 2015-01-15 | reverse complement strand
GAGGGTGTAGGTGTCGGTCGCCCTCGCGGCGCGGAGGGGCCCGGTGGCGAGCTCGCCGTGCTCGAGCACCTCGGCGTGACGCAGGGTGATGGTCTGACCCGCCTCCCCCCGCACCCGGATGCGCAGACGCCCGACCAGGTTCTGCCCGAAGTCGAGGATCGTCCGTCCCGACGGGCTGGTCGTCACCTCGCGCACGGCGATCGTCTCGACGTGCCGGACGGGCGGGCCGTCGGGCGCCACGAGCGTGCCGCGATCGAGCTCCCGCACGGCGACGGGAGTCCAGGCGCTGTCGTCGAACTCCGCTGTCGACCACGCGGTGTCGTGGCCTCGGGCGTCGAAGTCCTCGCCGTTGTACAGGTCCGCCGAGGCGATCGGGCCCGCTGCCGACGTCCAGTCGGGTCCGGATGCCGTGACCTGCCGCTCACCGTCGGCATACTCGATCTCGACCTGGATGAACACGCCGAGCTCGGTGCCGTACAGCTCGCGGCGGCCGTCCCAGCCGAGGTACCCGCGCCACCAGCCGTCGCCGAGCCACGCGCCGATCGCGTTCGCGCCCGGTGTCAGCAGGGCGGTGACGTCGTAGGTGTGATACCGCAGCCGACTCTCGTAGGCGGTCCACCCTGGGGCCAGCTCGTGGTCGCCGACGCGCACACCGTTGAGCTCCAGCTCGTACAGGCCGTGCGCGGTGGCATAGACACGTGCTCGGGCGATCGCAGCATCCCGGATCTGGAAGGAACCACGCACGAGCGGGGAGGCGACCGAGGTGTCGACCGGCCCCACCATCTCGGCGCGCCATTCGGTCTCGTCGAGCAGACCCGCCTCGACCGTTGCCCACGCGCTCCACGCGGACGCGACCGCGTCCTCGCCGGTCACCCGGACCCGGAGGTTCCGGCGCTCGCGGGACGTGAGCGGTGCGAACGGCCACGCCACGAGCACCGACTCGGCGCTGTCGACGACGACGGTCCCGGCATCCGCGTCCTCGATCTCGTAGCGCGCCTGATGCCACCCTTCCGGCGCCTGCTCGACGATCCAGCTCAACCGAGGAGTGGACTCGCCGATCCCGAGGGCATCGGTGTGGTGCTCGAAGCGGAGCGGAGTGACGATGGGAACGGCGCTCATGGTGAGGATTCTCTCGGTGGTCAGCGGACGGAACGGATGCGGAGGACGACGAGCCCGCCGAGGAGCACGAGCACGGCCGCGATGACGTAGAGCAGCGTGTAGTTCTTCTCGGCGCCGGTGACTCCGACGAGCAGTACTGCCGAGGCAACCAGCGGGGCGACGGACTGCGGGATCGAGGTCGCGAAACCCGTGATGCCCATGAAGCGGCCGGCATCCGTGTCCTTCTCGGGCAGGACATCCAGGAGAAGCGCCTGGTCGACCGCAGAGAACATACCGATGCCCGCGGACACGATCAGCGATCCGGTGATGAGGGCCGCCACGTCACCGGTGAATGCCATGAGCAGCATCCCCACTGCCATCAGCGCACCGCCGAGCAGGACGAAGATCTTGCGGCGTCGCAGCCGATCCGAGAGGAATCCGCCGCCCAGCGCCCCCGCCGTGACCGCAAGGACCCCGACGCCGCCGAGAGCCGCGATGATTCCGGCGACCTCGCTCACCGCAACGCCGAGACGGCTGGCGAAGAAGAAGGCAGTGAAGGTCGTGTTCAGGGTCAGGCCGAAGTAGAACAGGAACCGGCCGAGCCAGTTGAGCGAGAAGTCGGGGTACTGCACCGGGTTGTAGAGGTACTTCTTGAGCAGCCCGCTGAGGCCGATGCGCTCGCGAGGGAGGGCACGACTGTCGTCCTCGTGCACGAGCGTCACGAAGAGCGTGACCAGCACGACGCCGACCGCGCCGGGAATGAGGAACAGCAGCAGCGGGTCGCCGGTCACGCCGAAGGTCAGGATGACGCCGAACACCGGGGCCACCTGGGTCGCGAAGCCCGTGAGGCCGGCGACCTTGCCGCGCTGGGACTCGGGCAGGCGATCGGCGGTCGAGATCTGCAGATTACTGAGCACCGTCCCCCATCCCCATTGCGCGAGGACCCATCCCAGACCCAGTACGAAGAGTGACGGCGCAAGGGCCATCACGACGAGCGAGACCACGCCGACGACCATGCCGCCCACCATGAAGGGGCGGCGACGGCCGAACCGGGTGCGGGTGCGGTCGCTCCACACGCCCATGAACGGCGCCGTCAGCATCACGAAAAGGGCGCCGGCGCCGGTGATGTAGCCGAGCACCTCGTCGTGCCCGGGCGCGAGCTCGGCGACGCGGATCGAGAGCGAGATGGCGAGCGGCGTGATGAAGGCCATGAAGACGCCGAACTGCGCCAGCACCATGAACCAGATGTAGCGAGCGCCCACCTTCGGCAGGTCGGTGGGTCCGGCGGTCGCGGTCTGGTCCAGCTCCACTGCGTTCACGGCCGGTGCGGGGGTGGATGCCGGGAGCGGCGTGATGAGCGGTTCGTCGTTGCTCGGGGTCATCTCGGGACTCCATTGTCGAGTGACGTGCGCAGTCGGGCGACGGGCACGATCGGGTTACTAGCGCGTGCTAGCGGGTGAACAGGATGCTACGTTACTGTCACTAGCGCGCGCAAGTCCCGAGGAGGATCGGATGCCGGGAACCACGGTGAAGCGGGTCACCGCAGCCGACGTCGCCCGCTCGCTCGGCCTCTCCCGCGCGACCGTCGGCTTCGTGCTCAACGACACCCCCGGGCAGACGATCCCCGAATCGACGCGTGAGCGCGTGCTCGCCGAAGCGAAGCGACTCGGCTACCGCGCCAACTCGGCGGCCCAGGCGCTGGCCAGCGGGCGAAGCCGCATCGTGCTGCTCGTACTGCCGGACTGGCCGCTGGACTACAGCATGCGCACGAACCTCGACGAGGCATCCCTCGCGCTCGACGAGGCCGGCTACTCGCTGGTCACCATGACCCCCCACCCCGGCGGTCACGCCAGACCGCTGTGGGAGACGCTCCGCCCCGACGTCGTCATCGGGATGGCGCCGTTCACACCGGAACAGCTCGCCGAGATCCGCAGCAGCGGCGTGCAGCAGATCATCCCGCCCGTCGCGGCGGGCGAAAGGGGCGCCGCCGGCGAACTGGGCTTCGCGGAGGGCCCTCGGCTCCAGGTGGACCACCTTCTCGACCGGGGATGCCGTCGGCTCGCGTTCGCGGCATCCGCTGATCCACGGATCGCGGAGCTCGTCGGGCAGCGTCGCGAGCTCGCGCGCCGGACCCTGCTGGAGCGGAACGGTTCGGCGTTCGCGGCGGAAGCGGCCGTCGACGAATCCGATGCGGCGGCACAGCTGCGCGCGTGGGTGGACGACGGCATCGATGGGATTGTGGCCTACAACGACGACATCGCCGCCGTCATGCTCGGCGCCGCCGTCCGCGCCGGCATCCGCGTCCCCGGGCAGTTGGCGATCGTCGGTCACGACGACACTCCCCTCGCGCGGCTCATCGTGCCCGCACTCACGACCGTGAGAGTCGACAACGTCGGACTCGGCCGCTACCTCGCCGAGCTCGCCCTGAGCGCAGCGACCGGCTCTGCCCCGCCGATCGCCGGTCCCGAGACCGACGCGCACCTCGTCGTCCGCGAGACTGCCTAGCCACTGTTCCGTGTGCGCGAGTCCATCGGCGGTCCCGGCCGGCCGGGCCTAGGTTGAGACCGTGACCCTGCGCCGATACACCGAAGTCGACGTGTTCTCCCCGACCCCCTACCGCGGGAACCCCCTCGCGGTCGTGCACGATGCCGAGGGGCTGACGGGCGAGCAGATGCAGCGCTTCGCCAAGTGGACGAACCTGTCGGAGACGACGTTCCTGCTGCCGCCCATCGATCCCGGTGCGGACTACCGCGTCAGGATCTTCACCGGCAGCGAGGAACTGCCCTTCGCCGGGCACCCGACGCTGGGATCGGCTGCGGCATGGTTGGCTGCCGGAGGCTCCGCGAACAGCGAAGGCATCATCGTCCAGGAATGCGGCGCCGGACTGGTCGTCGTGCGCACCGACGGCCGACGGTTCACATTCGCGGCTCCGCCTCTGGCCCGCTTCGGACCCGTCGACGAGACCATCGTGCTTCGCATCGCCGCCGCCTTGCGCATACCGCGCGAGCACATCATCGACACGTCGTGGTTGGTGAACGGCCCGGAGTGGATCGGCGTGCGACTGGCCGACGCCCGCGAAGTGCTCGCACTGCACCCCGACCCCGCAGCGCTCGGCGACCTGAGCATCGGCGTCGTCGGACCGCATCCGACCGGACACGAGACCCAGTTCGAAGTGCGCGCCTTCATCGGCGGGGATCCGGTGTGGGAGGACCCGGTCACCGGAAGCCTCAACGCCGGCCTGGCGCGTTGGCTGTCGGAGGCGGGGATCGCGGACCGGCGATACGTCGCCGCCCAGGGAACGGCTATCGGCTACCAGGGCCGGGTGCACGTGGACATCGAGGACGGGCAGATCTGGGTCGGCGGCGATGTCAACCACTGCGTCACCGGCGAGGTCGACCTCTAGCGAGACGAGCCGAGCCTCAGCGGCTGGTGACGATCGCGTTGACGAGGGCCTCGATGGGTGCGCGGGCCGCCCGCGGGTTGTCGAGCAGCACGAAGTCGACCTCGCTGAGCTGCGGCAGCGCCCACGCCGCGGGGGCGAGGTCGAGCGTCTCGGGCACCATGGTCCGTGGGAACACCGCGACGCCGAGTCCCGCTCGCGCGGCCGCGGTCGCTCCGTTCACCTCGCGCACGTTGCAGGTGATCCGCCAGCTGCGGCCCGCGCTCTCGAGGGCGTCGATGGCCGCCGCGCGCGAGATGCTGGGCGGTTGGTAGACGATCAGCGGCACGGGACCCTCAGGGTCCATGGTGAAGGAGCGGTGCGCGACCCACAGGTGACGCTCCCGGCGGACCAGCCGCCCCTCGGGCGCCCCCGACTCCTGCTTGACGTAGACGAGATCGAGCTGGCCCGCGTGCAGGCGGCGGGCCAGTGAACCGCTCTGCGCGACCGTGAGCTCGAGGTTGATCTGCGGGTAGAGCTGGCGGAAGTTGCGCAGGATCTTGGGCAGCTGCGTGAGCGCGAGATCATCCGCAGACCCGAAGCGGATCCGGCCGCGCATGGCCGAGCCGGTGAAGTACGACGCGGCCTCGTCGTGAGCGGCGAGGATGCTGCGCGCGAAACCGAGCATGGCCTGGCCGTTGTCGGTGAGCGCCACCCTTCGGGTGTCGCGCACCAGCAGCTGGCGACCCGCCGCGGCCTCGAGCTTGCGCACCTGCTGGCTGACGGTCGGCTGACTGAGCCTCAGCATCTCGGCCGCCCTCGTGAAGCTCAGCGTGTCGGCCACCGCGACGAAGCTGCGCAACAGCTGCGGATCGAACACGGCACCTCCCTTGCCGGGACAGTCTATTGACGAATCCAATGACACTGATAGGTGCGATTCTGCTTCGCAATCTCTCGCCCGTGGCTAGCGTCGAACGGGTGAGCACCACCCGCGCCCCGGCCGCCTCTGCACCCGTCGATCTCTTTGCCGAGCCGGTGACGGCTCCGATCCCGGTGCTCGACGGGCGACGCGGGTGGCGCGAGACGTTCAGCGCATTGAGCGCGCACAACTACCGGCTGTATGTGTCGTCGATGATGCTCGCCAACGTCGGCGGCTGGATGGCGAGAATCGCGATCGACTGGCTGGTGTTCGAGCTGACCGGCGACGTCGCGATGGTCGGGCTGGTGGTCGCTCTGCAGTTCGCCCCCACGCTGCTGCTCGGGCCGTGGGCCGGCGTGATCGCGGACCGGTTCTCGCGGCGCAGAACCCTGATGATCACCCAGTCGATCGGGACCATCGCCAACTCCGTCCTGGCGGCACTCGTCCTCACCGGGTACTGCGAACTCTGGCATGTGCTGACCGTCGCGCTCATCACCGGCACCTCCATGGCGATCGACGGCCCCAGCCGCTCCGCATTCGTCTCCGAGATGGTGGGCACTCATCGCCTGCGCAACGCGATCAGCCTCAACGCCGCGGTGTTCCACTTCTCCGGGCTCGTCGGCCCCGCGCTGAGCGGCATGCTGATCGTCGTCGTCGGCTCCGGCTGGTCGATCGCGGTCAATGCGACGGCATCCCTCATCGCGGTCGTGGCGCTCGCCTTCATGCGCCCGGGCGAACTGGTTCGGATGCCGGGCGCCCGGCGCGGCAGGGGCCAGATCCGTGAGGCGCTCCGCTATGCGATCGGCAAGCCCACCATCCTCTGGCCGCTGCTCATGCTCGCCGTCGTCGCCGTGTTCGGCATGAATCTGCCGGTGCTCTTCACCGCCTCGGCCGACGAGACGTACGGGACGGGGGCCACCGGCTACGGCCTGTACAGCTCGCTCGCCGCGCTCGGCGCTCTCATCGGCGCCGTGCTGTCGACGCGTCGAAGGGTCCTGCGGCTGCGCACGATCGTGCTGGCGACGATGCTGTACGGCGCGGTCACCGCCTTCGCCGGCATCGCGCCGACGTACGGGCTGTTCCTCGGCGCTGTCGTGGCCATCGGCATATCGCGCCTCACCTTCGCGACGGCGGCGGAGTCGCTGACGCAGCTCTCGACGAACATGGCGATCCGAGGCCGGGTGATGTCGTTCTACTTGATGACGGTCACCGGAGGTCAGGCCCTGGGCGGCCTCATCATCGGATCGATCGCGGAGACGGCCGGCGTGACCACGGCCTTCCTGGTGGCCGGCGGCGCCCCACTGCTCGCCGGGACCATCGCCTGCGTCGCGCTCGCCCGATCGCGGCGCCTTCGGCTCGTCGTGCGGTCGCGACGGATCCGGGTCGTACCCATGGGTGCGCTCGAACCGTAGGCGCGCCGCCGGCCGCGACCGAAGGTCTCACGCTCCGGCGCCCTTGTGACATGAAACCGGGGCCCTCGGCGTGAACGAGAAGACCCCCGGACGACCGGGGGCTTTTCTGGCGGAGACGGAGGATTTGAACCCTCGGTCCCCTTGCGAGGACTGCACCTTAGCAGGGTAGGTTCGAACGATCGCTCGTACGCCGAGACGGGTGCGGTTCGGTCGATAGAATCCCTGATCAAGCGGGAATTGAGCATCCCGCCCGCGGGTGGACTCTCAATCTCGCGACGCCCTCCAGACACTTCGGAATCGCTACGAAACGGGCTGCTCAGAATGCTCGGGGTCACTTGGGGGTCACCTGGCTCTCGGCGCATCCACGACTCGACACCGATCCTCACACGGGCACCATGCGGTAGAGGATCATATGGCGGATGGCAGCTGGCACTCGCGTTGCCATCTGCGTACCGGCACCGCGTGGTCGAAGAGCGGTGGCGAATGACGGTCGGACCGTCGGCTACCGCCGGGTCCGACTATCGTGCCAAGAGCTCGACGAGAAACACCGACTGAGGTTCGAGGTCGAGGTCGAGCTGGACATCGCCCGCGTCGGACACCCGTGCGTCGTGGGGGCCGTCGACGGCTCCTGTGGTCGAGGTGCGCGTGACGCTCACTGTTCGTCCGGCCCAAGGGAGGTTGCGGATGTCCACGCGGGCGCACGCGACACCCGCCGACGCCAGGTCTCGCCGCTGCGGAGGCAAGGCGAAGCCGAGCTCGATGCGCTCCGCGCCGATGGGGATGCGGAATGTGAAGCGATCTTCTGCCCGTTCGACAAGCGCCGCGTCGGGCGCGACGTAGTTGGCCACGAGCACGCGCACCACATCCCCGTCGCGACCGGCCGCGCAGGCGAGACCCGATTCGTCTCCACCGCTGACAGCAAGGCGGTGACCTGAGAGCGCTCGTCCGGCGAGGGCGAGCGCGCGGGACCGTTCGTCGGGAGCGTCGTCCGCCGTTCCGACACCGGCCGGATCCACGAAGCCATAATGCGGGTCGCGCCCGCTGTCGGCGCGGAAGAAGAACGCGTGATCGATGACGGTGTCCTGGAGGTATACCGCCGTTGCCGCCTGGAATGCGCCCTTTTCAGCGGCCGGCGCGGAGCTGCTGGGAACGGCGAGGTAGTTCCAGTAGCAGAGCGTCAGGTCGGTGTCTGTGAAGCCGTGACGGTCGAGCAGGGCACGCAGTTCGGCGGACACAAAGCGGAAGTCGAGTGGATCGCGACTGGCGTCCGTGAACCAGAGGAAGGAGAAGAAGTCCAGCGGCAAATCGTTCTCGCGCACGAACTCCAGGAAGCCCTCCCGGTACGGTGCATCGGCTTCGAGGGGGAAGGCGGTGGCTGGGCCCCCGACCGTCAGCGACGGGTCGACGCGGCGTACCGCGTCGCAGAACGCCTGGTACATGGCGTAGAACTCGCCGGGGTGTCCCGCGAAGTGCAGCGGTCCGAGGTCGGGCTGATCCCCGAACTCGTAGATGCGGATGGGCTTCGACGGTCCCCCCGCCCACCCCTGCGAGTAGTGGCGCACGATGTGCTCGACGACACGGCCGTAGACGTCGACGTCGAGTGCGGGGAGCTTGTTGGAGGGTATCGAGCTTGCCACCGTGAACATGACCTCGGCGCCGATCGCGTGCACGGCCTGCACCCACTCGTCCGTCGCCGCGAAGTTGTAGCTCGCGGGATCCTCGACGGGGGCATCCCAGTCGGGGAAGAGGCTCGTCGGGTTGTTGCGCGTGTCGAGCCGTGAGACCCAGTCGAACGACCGCACGACCGTGACCCCCGCTTCGCGCCACAGGGGCGTCATGTCCGGGAACTGCGGGTAGCCGTCGACCGGCCCGGGGATGCCTCCGACGCCGTTGAGTGCCCGGAAGGCGCTCTCGTCGCCGGCGTCGACGACGAGCAGTCTGGTCGGGGAAGCCGACGCGGGAGCGCCGGCGGGGGACGATTCGTCGGTTCGCGACACGAGCATCTCCTTCAGAGTGGGGTTCGGTTCCGCCGGTCAGTAGGGCATCCGCAGAAGACGGTTCGCGTACTCGTTCGCGATCGGCTCGTCGTGGCGCAGGTGCTCGATGCGAGCGCGGTACGCCTCCGGCGTCACGGAGTCGAACTCCTCGAGCATCGACTCGATCGAGCGGTCGTGGACCGCGCGGACGCGCGGCAGGCGACGCTTCATGACGTTGAGCTGGGCATCCAGCAGGGACTGGTCCTTCGCGAGCTCCTGAGCGAGGACGACCCCGTCTTCAATGCTCATGGCAGCTCCCGACCCCAGGTACGGAGTCATGGTGTGTGCCGCGTCGCCCATGATCATTACCCGGCCGCGGAACCACGGGTAGGGCACCCACACGGTCGAGTACGGCGTGTATGCCACGTTCTCGGCGTGACGGACGTCTTCCAGCGCGTCGGCAAGGAAGTCGGATCCTCCCGTGAGGGCGACCGCACGATCGTGCATGATCTGCGCCATCTTGGCCGAGTCGTACCGAGGGCGCCCCTCCTCCGCCACTGTAAGGACCATGTACATCGTGTCCTCCGACAGCGGCGTGAGCATGATCTTGCCGCCATAGCCCTGGCAGATGATCGGCTGCATGAGCTTGCGTCGATTCGGAAGCCCCGCACGCCACGCCACCCCGCCCACCGGACGGGGAGCGTACTTCTCGCCGAAATAGTCGCGGCGGATCTGCGAGTTGAGGCCGTCGAATCCCAGGACGAGGTCGTAGTCGGCCTGGTCGCCGCTGCTGAAGGTGACCACCGCCTTGTCGTCACCCTGCGTCACATCGGCGACGGTCGTGCTCATCCGGAAGGTGCAGCCGCTGTCGAGGGCGTGCTTCGCGGCCAGTTCGAGGAAGGCCACCCTCGACATCGTCACACAGCTCGGGACGCCTTCGTCCGGCGAGCCGTAGCTCATGGTGCTGAGGAGATTTCCGTCGGAGTCGTAGTTGTCGATCCCGGGCGCTGTGTGGCCCACCTCGAGGCACTTCTCCAGCAGGCCGATCTCGCGCACCGCTCGGAGGCCGTTGATGCGCAGGCCAAAGCCGACGCCGGCGACGCTGATCTCGGGTTTGTCATCGATGACCTCGACCTGAGCGCCGATCCGAGCCAAGGCCGAGGCGGTCGTCAGACCGCCGATACCAGCACCGACGATCAGGATCCTCAAGGGCTCTGCCATGGCGTGCTCTTTTCCCTTCACCGTGGTCGTCATGGTCCTTCCTTTCTCGTAGCAACTACACGCTGGTGTGCAGGGCTATCGGCTGCGGCATCCGCTCGACTGTGACCTCAAGGCGGGTCATCGCGCGTAATCCGAGACGAGTTCACGGATGCAGGCGACCTCGACGGCGTAGAGACTCGCTGAGGCAGCGGCGCGCACACGATCGGCGTGCGAATCTCCCGCCTCGGTGGGCATCGGTCCGATATTGGGCGCGAAACGAAACACGGCCCTCCTTACAATTTCTGAATGCAGATTCGGATTCGGAAAGAGTATCCTGGACAGCGATGGACAGCAAGACGACGTTTACGGATGCTGCGGCCGAAGAGCCCCTATTGCCCGCGGCCTCGCAGACACGCAGTCGCGAGTCGTTGGAGAGGGTCGTGGATGCCACGATCCGCCTGCTGACCGAGCGCGGCGATGGGGACTTCACCATCGCCGAGGTGAGCGCGTATGCCGGCGTGGCTGTTGGAACCGTCTACGGGCGAGTAGGGAACAAGGAATCTCTCCTGCTGGCCGTTCATGAGCGGGAGCTCACCCGGATGGACCGTGAGACCGTCGCTCACCTCGGCGCGGCGTCCGGGAGCGGCTCCACGCTGCGCGAAGCGATCGGTGCGGTGATAGCGGCCCGGACCACAACACTCGCAGCAGAAGCGCCCCTTCTGCGCGCACTGATGCGCGTCGCCGTCGATTACCCGGCGATCTCCCGGCGAGGTCGCGAATCAGGTCTCATCGCGCAAAGCGCGTTTGTCGCGACTTTGACAGCAGTGTGCCGGCGGTTCGGCCTCGACCTCGCGGGAGAGGACGTGGAGTGGGCGGACGAAGTGACTTACGCGGTTGCGGCACGACAGCTCGGCATCGAGCTCGCCGATAGGGGCGCGCCGATGCGAGTTATCCCGATTGAGAGGCTGACGGCGCGGCTGACGGACACCATCACGGCGTATCTGTCGTCTCAATAGCTGTCACGCGTTCACGGCACCTCGATCGTTTGCAAGCCGCCGTTGGTCTCGACGCAGACCGTGATCGCGTTCCCGTCGAAGAGTTCGACCCGGGCCGACTGGATGCCACTTCCCCCGGGGCCGCCGCGGCGATGAGACGCAGCCTCTCCGGCTGTCCGACGGTCATGTATTCGGCGACCTGCGCGATGGTGTCTCACTCGAAATTCGTGCGCGGGCTCGGACGCACTCATGGCCGCTAGGGGACACCACCTGTGCGGGGTGGTGCACCCCAACCCTTTGAGTCGGGCGACTTCCGCAGAATCACGCGGCAAACCACAGACGAATGACCAAGCGAGGCGAGCCAGTGACCCGCAGGTGACCCCCCACGGGTTCACTACGGTGTCACTTATGCGGGCGCGGAGCTTCGAATCAGCACATCGGCGCAACAAGCAAAACCTAGGTGAACTGGGATCTGTTGGCGGAGACGGAGGGATTTGAACCCTCGGTCCCCTTGCGAGGACTCCACCTTAGCAGGGTGGTGCACTAGGCCTGACTATGCGACGTCTCCAGGCATCCTGTGCTCGCGAGCAAACCGGATGCGCCCAGCAATCATAACCGCTCCGCGGCGCTGCGCCGAACCAGGGTCATTTCTGCGGGAGCGTGCAGGTGGCGTCCTTGGCGGTCTGACCCGTGATCGCCGACGGCAGTTCGACGCGGCCCTCCTCGGCGGGCGGCGTTGCGGCATCCGTCCCGCCCTCGGGCGGGGTGGCGGCCGTGTCGGTGGCGGCGGGCGTGGGCGCCGTGGCCGGCTGCGCGGCCTCGCCGGTGACCTCGATGGCGTTGCCGCCGCTGGCCTTGCCGGTGAGCGAGAGCGGCTGGTTGGCCGCGAGCGCGTCGAACAGGGTCTTCGCGGCATCCTTCACCGGGAGCACCCGGCTGGCCCCCACCCCCGATGCGTACACCGTCGGGTACTGCACGAAGACGATGTCTTCGAACGGCACGTCCTTGACCGCCATGGCGATCTGCACCATCAAGGTGGCGTTCGCCAGCCCGGACGAGAGCACGAGCTGGCCCGCCTGCACCTGATTGATGGTCGTGGTCGCGAGGGTGAACAGCGTCGCCGGGTTCGCCAGCACCGCGTCGGACTGCAGCTTGCGGACCATCGAGCTCATGAACTGCTGCTGGTTCGAGATGCGGCCGAGGTCGGAGCCGTCGCCGATGCCGTGACGGATGCGCAGGAACTGCAGCGCCTCGACGCCCTGAAGCGTGTGCGTGCCCGCCTTGAGGTGCAGGCCGGTGTTGCCGTCGTTGATGTCGCCGGCCACGCAGACGTCGACGCCGCCGATGGCGTTCGAGACGTTGATGACGCCGGTCCAGCGGATCGCCGCGGCGAAGTCGATGTTGATCTTGTCGTTGCCGATCAGACCCTCGACCGTGTCGACGGTGCAGCCGAGGCCGCCGTACCAGTACGAGGCGTTGAGCATCTGCGACGACATCGCCGAGGTCTTGCCGGTGCCGTCCGGCTTGTCGCAGGCCGGAATCGGCACGAGCATGTCGCGCGGGAACGAGACGACCGTGACACGACGCGGCTCGTCCGAGATGTGCACGAGCATCGTGACGTCGTTGCGCTCGCCCTCGGTGTCGTGGTTCTTGCACGCGCCCGAGAGCTGCTCGTTCTCGCCCTCGCACGAATCCGTGCCGACGAGCAGGATGTTGACGCCGCCTTCGATCGCACCGAGGGACGGCGGCAGCGGCTTGTCTTTGTCGAGCACGACGGCGTTCGTCGCGATCGCCTGCGAGGCGTCCCACAGGTTGTACGCCGTGAGCGCGACGGTGCTCACGCCGACGACGCCGAGGACGACGCCGAACATCGCGAGGAGCGAGACGAGCGGATGCCGCGAGCGCAGCGCTCCGTGACGCGCGATCGTCACCTGGCCCTTCTTCGAGGGCCCCTTCCCCGCCGCCATCAGCCCTTGGCCCTGACGTTTCCGGCCGAGCAGGTCTGCTGCGCGGCGTTCTGGCCGGGGATGTTCTGCGGCAGCGCGACCGGAGTGTCGGTCGGCGCGGGCGTGGCGTTTGGATCGGTGGTGGCGGTCGGTTCGGGGGTGACCGGCTCGGTGGCGCCCTCGGTCGGCTGCGGGTCGGCCACGATGACGCCACCGGTGAGGTCCTGGTCGTGGGTGACCTCGATCGCCTCGTTGGCCTCGAGGGCCGCCCAGAGCTCCTTGGCCGACTCGTAGTCGGGCACCACGCGGTTCGCGTCGGCCGGGTCGGTGAGCACCGGGTACTGCACGAACACGATGTCTTCGAAGGGCACGCCCTTGACCGCCAGCGCGATCTGCACGAGCGTCATCGGGTTGGTCAGCGACTTGCTCGGCGTGATGTTGTCGACCGCCGTGGTCGCGAGCTTGTACAGCGTCGCCGGGTTCGACAGGACCTCGTCGCTCACGAGCTTGCGCGCGAGGCTCGACATGTACTGCTGCTGGTTCGAGATGCGTGCGAGGTCGCTGCCGTTCTCGAGGCCGTGTCGTGTACGCAGGAACTGCAGGGCCTCGACGCCCTGGATCGTGCGCTCGCCGGCCGGCCAGTTGATGCCGGTGTACTTGTCTTTGATGCCGCCGTTGCCGATGCAGACCGACACCCCGCCGATCGCGTCGGTGATGTTGATGACGTTGCCGAAGCTCACCTTGGCCGCGAGCGGGATGTTCTGGCCGCTGAGCTCCTTGATCGTCTTGGCGACGCACGACAGCCCGCCGTAGCCCCAGGCCGAGTTGATCTGCGTCTTGGTCGTCGCCGGCGTCGTCGAACCGTCCTCGCGCGTGCAGGAGGGGATCGGCACCATCAGGTCGCGGGGGAACGACACCACGGTCACGCGACGCGGGTTGTCCGAGATGTGGACGAGCATGTTGACGTCGTTGAGCTGGCCCTCGGCGTCGGCACCCGTGCACCGGTCGCCGAACAGGTAGGCGTACTCCTTCTCGCACTCGTCGGTGCCGACCAGCAGCAGGTCGACGCCGCCTTCGATCGCCCCGATGTCGGGCGGGACGGTTCCCTGACCTTCGAGCTCGACGGCGCCGTCGGCGAAGCTGGCGACGACATCGGTCGCGGCGTACGCGGCGACGCCCGCACCCGACACGAGCAGCACGGCCGCGACGATGCCGACGATCTTCATCACGAAGCCGACGGGGCCGGGAGTGCGCAGTTCACCGTGGCGCGCCACCGTGCGGCGGCCACGACGAGCGTGCTTTGTCGCCTGTGTCACTCGGTTCCTCTCGGGGATGCTGCCTCGCGGTCCACCCCCCGGCACCGACGTTCTGCGGAGGGTGTGGGATTCGAACCCACGGGACATTGCTGCCCACTGGTTTTCAAGACCAGGTCCATCGGCCGCTCGGACAACCCTCCCGACCGATCCCGCCTCTGGAGGCGATATCCGTCGAACAGGGGTCGAGTCTAGCCGACAAGCCCAGCCGTCATTCTTCCAATGCCGGCTGGCAATCCTCTGGAAAGCGCACGCCACGACACTCCGGGCGCGCTGACATTCACAGCCGTCGAAGCACCGCCGCGACACCGCCGGCCTGCACCGACGTGGTGGTCTCGCCGGCGGCATCCCGGACCTCTTGAGGGCCCTGCGCCATCGCCACCGCGCGACCGCCGTTCTCGAGCGCCCAGCGGAACATGCCGACGTCGTTACGTCCGTCGCCCATCACCAGCACGTGCTCGGGGTCTATGCCGAGCGCAGTACGCACGCGTTCGAGTCCGGTGCTCTTGTCGACGCCGAGCGGGGCGATGTCGAGCCAGGCGGTCCAGCCGACGGCATACGAGACGTGGTTGAGGCCGATGCGAGACACGAGCTCCACGAAGTCCTGCTCGCCCTGATCCGGCGAGACCACGACGACGCGGCACACGGGATGTGCGGCGAGCTCTTCGAAGGTCACGCGGCGGGCACGAGTGAGGTTCCAATCCTCGAGGGGCTCGGTGTACAGGCGCTGCCCGTCGGCGAGCTCGACCATGTAGCGCGCGTCGGGCAGGTGGTCGCGCAGCTGCTCCAGGACCTGGCGGGGGTCGAACGTCTCGACATGCCACCGCTCGTACCGCAGCTCGTCGGCTTCGATCCGCTTGAGCACGACGGCGCCGTTCGAGCACACGGCGAACTCGGGGGCGATCCCGAGGACGCGGAGGATGCCGCGGGTGCCCTCCCAGCTGCGCCCGGTGGCGACCATCACCTCGTGCCCGGCGCGATGCGCGTGCTCGACGGCATCCACGACGCCCGGGCTGAGCGATTCGTCCTCGAGGATGACGGTGCCGTCGATGTCGAGGGCGATGAGCAGGCGTTCGGTGGCGACCCGCGGGTCTTCGGTGTCGCGCGCGACCTGCTCGACGAGCTTGGCGGCCTTCTTCGGCTTGACGACCTTGATGGACCCCGTCGCGGGCAGGTGCGCCTCGCTCACGCGATCGGCTCCAGGACCTCGAGCCCTCCGAGGAAGGGACGCAGCACCTCGGGCACGGCGACCGAGCCGTCCTCGCGCTGATGGGTCTCGAGCAGGGCGACGATCCAGCGGGTCGTGGCGAGCGTGCCATTGAGCGTCGCGACCGGATGCGTCTTCGCGGCGTCCTCGGGACGGTACCGGATGTCGAGGCGGCGTGCCTGGTAGGTGGTGCAGTTCGAGGTCGACGTGAGCTCGCGGTACGCGCCCTGGGTGGGCACCCACGCCTCGACGTCGTACTTGCGCGCGGCGCTGGAGCCGAGGTCGCCGGCGGCGACGTCGATCACGCGGTACGACAGGCCCAGGTCCTGCAGCATCCCTTCCTGCAGGGCGACCAGGCGCAGGTGCTCGGCCTCGGCGTCCTCGGGGGTCGTGTAGACGAACATCTCGAGCTTGTTGAACTGGTGCACGCGGATGATGCCGCGCGTGTCTTTGCCGTACGAGCCGGCCTCGCTGCGGTAGCACGTCGACCAGCCGGCGTAGCGCTTGGCGCCGCGCGACAGATCGAGGATTTCACCCATGTGGTAGCCGGCGAGGGGAACCTCGCTCGTGCCGACGAGGTACAGGTCCTGGTCTTCGAGGTGGTACACCTCGGCCGAGTGCTTGCCGAGGAAGCCGGTGCCCTGCATGACCTCGGGACGCACGAGCGTCGGCGGGATCATCGGCGTGAAGCCGGCCTGCAGCGCGCGGTCGAGCGCGAGGTTCATGAGCGCGATCTCGAGGCGCGCGCCGACGCCGGTGAGGAAGTAGAAGCGGCTGCCCGACACCTTGGTGCCGCGCTCCATGTCGATGGCGCCGAGCTTCTCGCCGAGCTCGAGGTGGTCGCGCGGCTCGAAGCCGAACGCGGGGATCTCGCCGTGCGTGCGCAGCGTGACGAAGTCGTCCTCGCCACCCGCGGGGACCCCGTCGACCACGATGTTCTCGATGCGGCCGAAGGCCTCGGCGGCAGCCTCCTCCGCGACACCCACGGCGTGCTGGGCCTGCTTGACCCGCTCGCTGAGCTCCTTGGCCTCGGCGACCAGGGCCGCCTTCTCGTCCTTGGGAGCCTGCGCGACGCGCTTGCCGTGCGCGTTCTGCGCCGCCCGGAGCTCTTCGAACGTCGTGATGGCCGCGCGCCGCGCGCGATCGGCCTCGATCGCGGCATCGACGGTGTCGGGCGATTCGCCCCGCGCCTCCTGCGAGCGCTTGACCAGCTCGGGATTGTCGCGGAGCAGCACGGGATCGATCACCCTGCAAGCTTAGTCGCGGGCCGGGATGCGGCATCCGCCCGCTCGGGACGAGCGTCGCCCGCGGATGCCCGCACTAGGGTGAACCCATGACCGAAGCCGCCGCCGCCGCGAGGCGCGCCGCGCTCGTCTACAACCCGATCAAGGTGGATGCGCCGACGCTGCGCGCGACCGTGACGCGGCTGTCGACGAACGCCGGCTGGGCGGAGCCGCTGTTCTACGAGACCACCATCGAGGACCTGGGCGACGGCGTCGCACGCGAGGCGCTCGCGGCCGGGGCCGACACCGTACTGGTGGCCGGCGGCGACGGAACCGTGCGCGCAGTGTCGCAGGCGATGGACGGCACCGGGGTGCCGCTCGCGATCGTGCCGAGCGGCACAGGCAACCTGCTGGCCCGCAACCTCAAGCTGCCGCTGACCGACCCGGCCGCGATGGTGCGGGCCGTGTTCGAGGGCGACACCCTGGCGATCGACGTCGGCTGGTGCCGCATCACGCGGCCCGGCGGCGACACGGCCGAGCACGCCTTCGTCGTGATGGGCGGAATCGGTCTCGACGCCGCGATGATCGCCAACACCCGCCCGCAGCTCAAGAAGACCGTCGGCTGGGTCGCGTACGTCGACGGTGCAGCGCGGTCGCTGCCCGGCGCCAAGCCGTTCCGGGTCATGTACCAGCTTGCGGGCCGCCGGCTGCACTCGACGAGGGTGCAGAGCGTGCTGTTCGCGAACTGCGGGTCGCTGCCGGCGGGCCTGGAGCTCATCCCGGGGGCGTCGGTCTCCGACGGGGACCTCGACGTCGTCATCTTCCAGCCCAAGGGCCTGTTCGGCTGGCTGTTCGTGTGGCGCCGCGTCGCATGGGACAACAGCGTGCTGCGCCGGTTCCGCGCCGGGCGCCAGGTGCTGTCGCTGCGGACCAAGGACAACTCGGTCGTCTACGCGCGCGGCGCCGGCATCGAGCTGGCCGCGCAGGAGTCGCGGCCGGTTCAGCTCGACGGCGACGAGTTCGGCGTGGCCTCCGCCGTGCGCGTGCACGTCTCCCCCGGCGGCCTGCTCGCGGTGGTCCCGCGCGGGCACGACACGACGGGCCTGTGAACGGCGAGGATGCCGGGGGCCCGGCATCCGCTCCACCGAAGCCCTCTCAGCCCTTGACGGCGCCGCCGAGGCCCGCCGACCGCAGGAACACGGACTGGAACAGCAGGAACATCGCGATCGGGATCAGGGTCGCGATCGCGAGGGCCGCCAGGAAGACGTCGAGCTCGGTCTGGCTGGCGACGGCCGGCAGCCGCACCGACAGGGGCTGCACCGCCGGGTTCGGCAGCACGAGCATCGGCCACAGGTAGTCCTTCCACGCGGCGATGATCGCGAACACCGACACGACGCCGAGGATCGGCTTCGACATCGGCAGCACGATCGACCAGAACAGCCGGAACGGGCCCGCGCCGTCCGTCTTGGCGGCCTCGAACACCTCGCGCGGAAGGCTGTCGAAGAACCTCTTGACGAGCAGGATGTTGAACGCGTTCGCCGCCATCGGCAGCCACACCGCGAGGTAGTTGTTGAGCATGCTCGCGTCGCGACCGAGCAGCGGCGGAGACACGATCGTGAGGTACAGCGGCACGAGCAGAACGATGCCGGGGATGAAGAGAGTGGCCAGCACCAGCGCGTTGAGCACCGGCGCGTACTTCGGCCGGAGCACCGACAGCGCGTAGCCGGCGGTCGTTGCGATGAACAGCTGCGTGAACCAGGCTCCCGCGGCGATCACGATGGTGTTGAAGAAGTACTGGTCGATGTGGATGTCGTTCCATGCCGTCGACAGGTTCGCCCAATCGACCCCGTTCGGCCACAGCGCGAACGGCTGCTGGATGGTGTCCTGCGTCGGTGTGATCGCGGACTTCGCCAGCCACAGGATGGGCCCGAGCCCGGCGATCACGAGCGATACCGAGAGGAAGACGTGGGTCACCGTCATGCCGAACCGCGTGCCGGGGCGGCGGCGCTCCGACGCCGAGACGATCGAGCGCTCGGACATGTCGTCGAGGGATTCACGTTTGCGGGCACCGCCGGGGCCACGCCGCGACAGGAAGCCCCGCACCCCTTCGCGGCGCTCGGCGTTCGTGATCGAGGTCGTCATGAGGTGCTCCAGCGGTTCGTGAGCTTGAAGTACACCCAGGACAGGATCGCGAGCACGATGGCCAGCAGCACCGACACCGCGGTGGCTTCGCCGTAGTCGCCCCCCAGACTGTTGCGGAACGCCTTGTCGTAGATGTAAAGCAGGATCGTCTTGGTCGCCCCCGCCGGCCCGCCGCCGGTGAACAGGAACGGCTCGAGGAACACCTGTGCGGTCGCGATGACCTGCAGGATCAGCATGATGAAGAGGATGCCGCGCAGCTGCGGCAGCGTGACGTGCCAGATCTTGCGCCAGATGCCGGCGCCGTCGACCTCGGCGGCGTCATACAGCTCCGGCGGCACCGACAGCAGCGCCGCGAGGTAGATGATGATCGAACCTCCCGCGGCCGCCCACGTGGCCTCGAGCACCAGTGACGGCATGGCCTGCACCGTCGACGAGATCCAGGGCTGCGGCGGGATGCCGACCCAGCCGAGCACGGTGTTGAACACGCCGTTCGGCGAGGAGTCGTAGAAGAACTTCCACAGGAGCACCGCCACCACGGGCGGGATGACCACCGGAAGATAAGCGAGCGCCGAGTAGAAGCCCTTGCCGCGGCGCACCTCGCTCATGAGCACCGCCATGAGCAGCGGCAGCGGAAAGCCGAACAGCAGCGCCAGCAGCGCGAAGTAGATCGTGTTGACGACGGCGCGCCCCAGCTGCGGGTCGCTCAGCACCGCGACGTAGTTGTCGAGGCCGACCCACTCCGACACGATCAGGTTCGTCTTCTGCAGGCTCATGATCACCGACTGGACGATCGGCGACCACGAGAAGAAGGTGAAGACGAACACCATCGGCAGGACGAACAGCAGGTTCGTCAGCCCGCCGCCCCGGTACCACGTGAGAGGGCTGCGTCGCCGTCTGCGCTGCAGCGGCGGTGCGGGCGGCGGGGGCGCCGCCGCGGGGGCGGGTCGCTCCGGAAGGGTCGCGGTCATCGTCGGCCTTGCTGTGTCGGGTGGTCAGTGGCGTCAGGGCGGAGGGATGCCGCGCCCCGGGGCTTCGACAAGCGCCGGGGTGCGGCATCCGGGCGTCTGCTACTCGTCGAGCAGAGCCTGGGCGTCGGTCTGCGCCTGAGCGAGGAGCGCGTCGATGTCGGCGTTCTGGTCGGTCAGCACCGTCTGGACGACGGTGTCGAGCAGAGCGTAGACCTCCTGGGTCGACTTCTTCGGCTCACCGACCGGGGTCTGGTCCCAGATGTTGTCGGTGAAGGACGTCATCTGGTCGCGCGGCACGTTGATGTACGGCTCGATCCAGGTGAGCGACTCCTCGTAGAGCTCACGGCTGAGCACGGGGAGCACCGGCGTCCCGACGGCCTGGTCGGAGTCGGCGAGCGCCTTGGCGTCCTGCACCGCGGCGTCCTTGTCCATCAGCTTCTGCATGTAGTACCAGTCGATCCACTCGACGGCGGCCTCCTTGGTGGGGTCGTCGACGGTGGGGCTGATGACGGCGATGTCGCCGCCGCCCAGCGTGCCCGGGTCGTCGCCCTCGACCGGCACGACACCGAGACCGTAGATGTCGGGGTCGAGGCCGAAGTCGCGCACGAGCGCCGTGTAGACGTCGGAGCCCGACGTGTACATGCCGATGTTGCCGGCGGCGAACTCCTGGTTGATCGTGCCCCAGTCGAGGTCGACCTTCGAGCCGAACGAGTCGTCCTCCCACTTGAGGTCGTGCAGGAACTGCAGCGTGGCCTTGGTGGCGTCGTTGTCGATCGTCGAGGTCGCGGTGCCGTCCTCATTGTCGGTCTGGGTGCGGCCGCCGCGCGCGACGGTCTGCGCCGTCAGCTGCCAGCCGCCGGTGTTGTTGGTGGCCATCTGGGCGTAGCCCGCCTTGCCCGTCGCGTCGTGGATCTTCTTCGCGTACTCGCGCACCTCGTCCCACGTCGTCGGCGGCTGGTCGGGGTCCAGGCCCGCCTGCTCGAACAGGTCACGGTTGTAGTGCAGGCCCATCGCGTAGGCCTGGCGCGGGAAGCCGTAGATCTTGCCGTCGTCGCCGGTCACCCCGTCGAGGATGATCGGGTTGAAGCTGTCCTCGTACCCGAGGTCCTTCATCTCGGCCGTGACGTCCATGAGCTGGCCGTTCTCGAGCAGCGTCTTGGAGTCGGTGAACGGCACCGTGAACACGTCGGGCAGGCTGCCGCCGGCGAGCTGCACGGCGAACGTCGGGCCTTCCCATTCGTACTCGACACCGATGATGTCGATGTTCGGGTGCTCCTTCTCGAACTGCTTCTCCTGCGTGGCGAACGCCTCGTACGCCGCGGCGTCCGCGCCCGGCGGGAACGTCGCGACGCGCAGCTCGATCTTTCCGTCGCCGCTGTCGTCGCCGCCTGCCGCAGAGCAGCCGACGAGCGCGCCGACGGTCGCGAGGGTGGCGGCACCGGCGAGCAGGACCCGTGCTGGTGACTTCATCGTCATTCCTTTCATATGGTGCGTCCGCGTCAGCCTCTCGGCGCGGGCGCCTCCGTGGTGGTGGTGTTGGGGGTGTGGGACGGGGTCTCCAGACGCAGCCAGACGGCGGCGTCACCGGGCAGTTCGCCGGCATCGAGCGGCGAGCTCGAGAGGAGGACGGTCGCGCCGGGGGGCAGCGCGACCGGGTCTTCGCCGGCGTTCACGACACACGCGAACGCGTCGCCGCGCCGGAAGGCGAGCAGGTCGGCGCCGTGCCCGGTGCCGATGCGACCGGCGAGACCGGGTGCGTCGTCCCACCAGGTGAGCGGTCCGTCGCCGAGTTCGGGCAGGTCGCGGCGCAGCCGCAGGGCCGCGCGGTACAGGTTGAGCGTCGACGCGGGATCGGCCTCCTGTGCCTCGACGGTGAGCGTGCTCCACGCCTCCGGCTGGGGCAGCCACGGCTCCGTGCCGTCGGCGCTGAAGCCGAACGGCGCGCGGTCGCCGGCCCACGGCAGCGGCACCCGGCATCCGTCCCTGCCGGGGTCCGTGCCGCCGGAGCGGAAGTGCATCGGGTCCTCGATGAGGTGCAGCGGCAGGTCCTCGACCTCGGGAAGGCCGAGTTCGTCGCCCTGGTAGATGTACAGGCTGCCGGGCAGCGCCGCGACCAGCAGCGCCGCCGCGCGGGCGCGGTGCAGGCCGAGCTCGGGGTCGGTGGGCACGCCGAAGCGCTTCTTGAGGAACGCGAACGCCGTGTCTTCCCGGCCGTACCGGGTCACCGGGCGCGTGACGTCGTGGTTGCTGAGCACCCACGTGCTGGGTGCGCCCACGGGTGCGTGGGCTTCGAGGGTCGCCGCGATCGATTCCCGGAAGGATGCCGCACCCCAGGGCCGCGCCAGGAAGTCGAAGTTGAAGGCGGTGTGCATCTCGTCGGGACGCAGATAGTTCGTGAACCGCACGATGTCGGGCACCCAGACCTCGCCGACGAGCACGCGGGTGCCCGGGTACGAGTCGGCGATCGCACGCCAGGAGCGGTAGACGTCGTGCAGCTCGTCGCGGTCCTCTGTCGGGTGCTGGCCCGCGCCCTCCTTCTCGCCGACCTCGGGAAGCTCGGGGTCCTTGATGAGGAGGGCGGCGGAGTCGATGCGCACGCCCGCGACGCCGCGGTCGAACCAGAACCGCAGGATGTCCTCGTGCTCGCGCCGGACGTCGGGGTGGTTCCAGTTCAGGTCGGGCTGCTCGGGCGTGAACATGTGGAGGTACCACTCCCCCGGCGTGCCGTCGGGGTTCGTCGTGCGCGTCCACGTCTCGCCCTGGAAGCTCGACACCCAGTGCGTCGGGATCTCGTCGCCGTCCGGGCCCTTGCCGGGGTGGAACCAGAACCGCTCGCGCTCGGGGCTGCCGGGGCCGGCGGCGAGCGCCGCCTGGAACCACGGGTGCTGGTCGCTCACGTGATTGGGGACGACGTCGATGATGGTGCGGATGCCGAGAGCCAGGGCTTCTTCGATCAGCAGCTCGGCCTCTGCGAGCGTGCCGAACCGGGGGTCGATGTCGCGGTAGTCCTGGACGTCGTAACCGCCGTCGGCCAAGGGGCTCGGGTACCAGGGGTTGAACCAGATGGCGTCCACCCCGAGGTCCTTGAGGTAGCCGAGGTGGGCGCGCACACCCGCGAGGTCGCCGGTGCCGTCGCCATTCCCGTCCGCGAAGCTGCGCACGTAGACCTGGTAGATGACGGCGGAGCGCCACCACAGCGCGTCGTCGCCCGCGGGCACGACACGTGCACTGGGCGTCAGGACCTCGGTGTCCACAGAACTCCTCGTTCGTCGTTGAAAGGACTCGATGGAGAGAATGTATGACGCCGCACCGGTTAACGCAACTCTTTGACAGATCAACGCAAGATCACGATTATGCAACGGCCGTCCGAAGGGGCCTGCGCACGCCGAAACACCTGTTCTCAGCAGCGGCGGGCGGGATGCGGATGCCGCGGCCGTCGGCATCCTTTCGTTTCGTCGCGACGCGAGAACAGGTGTTCCGGCGAGAACAGGGGTGATTCGGCACGGTTCGTCCTGTGTTCGCCGACGCACCTGTTCCGGGAGACGACGCGAGTGGCGCGCGGCGGGCTCAGCGGGCGGCGGGGCCCGTCGAGGCGCGCAGCACGAGCTCGGGCTCGAAGAGCAGCTCGTCTCCCGCCTCGGTGGTGCCGGCGATCTGCGACAGCAGCAGGTCGATGACCGTGCGGCCCATCGACTCGATGGGCTGCCGCACGGTCGTCAGGGGCGGCTCGGTGCAGCTCATCAGGAACGAGTCGTCGTAGCCGACCACGCTGACGTCGTCCGGCACGCCGAGGCCCGCCCGGCGGGCGGCACGCACCGCGCCGAGGGCGAGCGGGTCGCTCGCGCAGACAACGGCGGTCGCGCCGGCGGCGAAGAGGCGGGATGCCCCCGCCTGCCCCGATTCGAGCGAGTACAGCCCGCGGACCACGAGGCTCTCGTCGAGGGGCGATCCCAGGCGCTCCAGCAGACGCCGGGCGGCGGTGAGCTTGCGCTGCGACGGGATGTGGTCGAGGGGGCCGAGCAGCAGGCCGATGCGGCGATGCCCCAGCTGGTGGAGGTGCTGGATCGCCTGCTCGGCCGCGGCGGCATCGTCGGTGGACACGGTGGCGAAGTCGAGCGCGTCGATGCGGGCGTTCACCAGGACCGTCGGCAGGTTCACCTGGCGGAGGCGTTCGTAGTGCTCGTGCGCCGCGTCGGCCTGACTGTAATTGCCGCCGAGGAAGATCACGCCCGACACCTGCTGCTGGAGCAGCAGCTCCACGTAGTCGGACTCGGTGATGCCGCCGGCGTTCTGCGTGCACAGCAGCGGCGTGTACCCGTTCTGCGTGAGGCCGCCGCCGATGATCTCGGCGAGCGCGGGGAAGATCGGGTTCTGCAGCTCCGGGAGCACGAGCCCGACCAGGCGGGCACGCTCGCCGCGCAGCTTGGTGGGCCGTTCGTAGCCGAGCACGTCGAGGGCGGTGAGCACGGCCTGGCGCGTGGCATCCGACACCCCGGGCTTGTCGTTGAGCACACGGCTGACGGTGGCTTCGCTGACCCCGACCTTGCGCGCCACTTCGGCGAGACGCTTCGACATGCGCTCAGTGTACGCAAGAACTTGCAGGATCGCGCAAGCGTACGCAAGCGATCGGATGCCGTGGAGGGTCGACGTGTTGTCAAGGGCGGCGGACGCCGAGGCGGGCGGGGCAGGATGGGGCCATGGCCCGACCGTCGATCGTGTGGTTCCGCGATGATCTCCGTCTCGCCGACAACCCCGCGCTGCGCGCCGCGATCGACCGCGGCGAGCCCATCATCGCCCTCTACGTGCTCGACGAGGAGTCCCCCGGCGTGCGCGCGCTCGGGGGCGCTGCGCGCTGGTGGCTGCATCACTCGCTCGCCTCGCTGGGCGAGCGGCTGCGCGAGCGCGGGGCGACCCTGGTCCTGCGGCGCGGACCCGCCGACCAGGTGGTGCGGGAGCTCGTGACGGATGCCTCGGCCGGCGCCGTCTTCTGGAACCGGCGCTACGGCGGCCCTGAGCGCACGATCGACGCCGCACTGAAAGCCGGCCTCCGCGAGGACGACGTCGAGGTCGCGTCCTTCGCCGGCTCGCTGCTCTTCGAGCCGTGGACGGTCACGACCGGCGCCGGAACGCACTTCTCGGTCTTCACGCCCTTCTGGCGCGCGTGCCTCGCACTCCCGGCCCCGCGGTCGCCCCTGCCGGAACCGCGCGAGGTCGGCGGCGTGCGGCGGGCTCCGGCATCCGACTCCCTCGACGACTGGGGCCTGCTGCCGCAGCATCCGGACTGGGCCGGCGGGCTGCGCGAGACGTGGGAGCCGGGCGAGCCGGCGGCGCGACGACGTCTGCGAGACTTCCTCGACCATGACCTCGCGGCCTACGACCGGGCGCGCGACGAACCCGCCGCCGGCGCGACGTCTCTGCTGTCGCCGAGGCTGCGGTGGGGAGAGGTGAGCCCGCACACCGTCTGGCACGAGACGGTCGGGGCCGGCCACGGCGGCCGCTTCCTCTCCGAGCTCGGGTGGCGGGAGTTCGCGTGGCACACGCTGTTCCACTTCCCGGGCCTTGCGACCGAGAACCTGCGGCCGGAGTTCGACGCGTTCCCGTGGCCGCCGCTCGACCGCACCCGACTCGAGGCGTGGCAGCGGGGGCGCACCGGGATCCCCCTTGTGGATGCCGGCATGCACGAGCTCTGGACGACGGGCTACATGCACAACCGGGTGCGGATGGTGGCGGCATCCTTCCTCGTGAAGAACCTGCTGATCGATTGGCGGCACGGGGAGCAGTGGTTCTGGGACACGCTCGTCGACGCCGACGAGGCGAACAACCCCTTCAACTGGCAGTGGGTGGCCGGCTCCGGCGCGGACGCCGCCCCGTACTTCCGGGTCTTCAACCCCGAGCTGCAGGCCAAGAAGTTCGATGCCGACGGTCGCTACATCCGCGAGTGGACCGCGGGGACGCCGAGCGAGACGATCGCTCCCCTCGTCGACCTCGGCGAGAGCCGCAAGGCGGCGCTCGCCGCGTACGAGAGCGTCAAGCGGGGCGCGCGCGCCTGACCGCGCGGCGCGCCGGCTGCGGAATGGGATGCCACGCCCCGCGGTTGCCCACCGTCATGACGACTATCGGAATCATCGGTGCAGGACACATCGGCAGCGCCCTCGCGCAGGCCTTCTCGGGACTCGGCTACGACGTCGTGATCGCGAACTCGCGCGGCCCCGAGACGCTGGCGGACCTCGTCGCGGAGCTGGGCCCCAAGGTCACCGCGGCGACCGCCGCGGACGCCGCCGAGGCCGCCGACGTCGCCGTGATCACGGTTCCCCTGAAGGCCATCGGCGACGTGCCGGTCGCGCCGCTCGCGGGCAAGATCGTGCTCGACACCAACAACTACTACTTCGAGCGCGACGGCCACATCGACGCCCTCGACCGCGGCGAGACGACCACCTCGCAGATCGTGCAGGACCACCTGCCCACCTCGAAGGTGGTGAAGGCGTTCAACCAGATCCTCGCCGCCGACATCAACACGACCGGGCTTCCCGCGGGCACGCCGGACCGTCGCGCGCTGGGCACCGCGAGCGACCACGACGACGCCGTCGAATTCGTCACGGGCGTGTACGACGCACTGGGCTTCGACACCGTCAGCGCCGGTCCGCTGAGCGAGTCGTGGCGGCTGGAGCGCGACCGGCCGGCCTACGTCGTCCGGCAGAACGCCGACGAGCTGCGCGCGAACCTCGCGATCGCCAACCGCCTGCCCTGATCCCCTCCCGCCCCTCCCGCGTCCCGAAATCCACCCATTTCGGGGCACGGGGGTGAGGCGGATGCCGAACCCCTCGGCCGATCCGGAATAGAGGCGGCGCCGGTGCGGGTTGTCGGTAAGGATGAACGACGTCTCCCCCGCCCCGGCTCCCCTGTCCCTCTCGGTCCTCGACCTGGTGCCCGTGCGAACCGGGCAGACGAGCGCACAGGCGGTGGCGGCATCCCTCGCCCTCGTCGACGCGGCTGATCGCCTGGGCTACCGGCGCTACTGGTTCGCCGAGCATCACAACATGCCCGCCGTCGCCTCGACCACGCCGCCGGTGCTGGCGGCGGCCGCCGCCGCGCGCACCTCGCGGATCCGCCTGGGGTCGGGCGGCGTCATGCTGCCGAACCACTCCCCGCTGGTGGTGGCCGAGCAGTTCGCCGCACTGGAGGCGCTGGCGCCCGGGCGCATCGACCTCGGCATCGGCCGGGCGCCCGGCTCGGACCCCGTCATCACGCAGCTGCTGCGCCAGAGCGGCACGACGAGCGACGTCGAGCGCTTCCCCGACCACGTCCGCGACATCCTGTCGCTCGTCGCCCCCGACGGTGCCGCGCTGCGCTTCACCTCGGGCGGCACCTACGACGTGCACGCGACGCCGGCCGCGACGACGACGCCCGAGGTGTGGCTGCTGGGTTCGAGCGACTACTCGGCACAGCTCGCGGCCGCGCTCGGCCTGCCGTACGTGTTCGCGAACCACTTCTCGGGCACCGGTCTCGAGCGGGCCCTGGAGCTGTACCGCACCGCGTTCGTGCCGTCCGAGACGCTGTCCGCGCCGCGCACGTTCCTCACGGCCAACGTGCTGGTCGCCCCGACCCAGACGGAGGCCGACGAGCGCGCCCTGCCGAACCTGCGCATGACCGCGCGGCTGCGCACCAACCGCCCGCTCATCCCCCTCGAGACGGTGGAGCAGGCGATCGCCGGAGCCGCCGACTTCGACGCGCTGGGCGAGTCGTTCATGACCTCGGCGCGCGCCAACTGGTTCGTCGGCGAGCCAGGGGCCGTGGCATCCGATCTGCGCGCCTTCGCGACGACGCACGGGGTCGACGAGGTCATGATCTCGCCGATCGCCGGCGCGTACGAGAACGAGGACCTGGATGCCTCGCCCGGCCGGGTGCAGACGCTCGAGCTGCTCGCGGGCGAGCTCGCACTCTGAGCCCCAGGCGCCCGCCGGAACTCCCGATTGACGCACCGCCGGGCCAGGCGTATACCGGTGCTGCGACAGCCGCCCGAGCTGTCGCAAGGGAGGCAGGACATGCCTGAATTCATGGACGTCCACCACGGGATGGTGGGCATCACCGCCGAGGGGCTGAAAGAGGCGCACGAGGCGGATCTGGCGATCCAGGGCGAGGAGGACGTCACCTTCAAGACAGCGTGGGCCGACCCCGAGACGGGCGTCGTGTTCTGCCTGTCGGAAGCGCCCTCCAAGGAGGCGGTCATGCGCATCCACGAGCGCACCGGCCACCCCGCGGACGAGGTCCACGAGGTCCCGCTGGTCGTCTGACCTGCCCGGGTCAGTCGGCGTCGGGCTCGCCCGAGAGCAGTCCGCGCAGCCAGTCGCGTGCCTCGACGAACACGTCGTCGGCGTAGCGCTCGGGGTAGTGGACGACCGCGCGGTCGGCGCGCGGGTACGACCCGAGGAACGTGACGCGCGGACTGAACCGGCGCAGGCCCATGAGGGCGTCGGCCATGCGCTCGTCCTGCAGGTGTCCGTCGGCGTCGACCACGAACCGGTAGCGGCCGAGCTCGTCGCCGATCGGCCGCGAGGCCAGCAGCGACAGGTTGATGCCGCGCGTCGCGAACTGCTCGAGCATCTCGAGCAGGGCGCCGGGATGGTCGTCGGGCAGCTCGACGATGAGCGACGTCTTGTCGGCGCCCGTCGGCGCCGGCGGGACCACCGTGCGAGCCACGAGCACGAAGCGTGTCACGGCGTTCGGGTTGTCGCCGATGTTCGAGGCCAGGAGCTCGAGCTCGTGGTGCTCGAGGATGCCGGGAGGCGCGATCGCGGCGTCCGCGTCGCTCGAACCGTCGAGGAGCCCCATGGCGCTGGCCACGTTGCTCGGTGCCGGGACGTGCGAGTGGGCGGGCAGCTCGCGCGTCAGCCACTGCAGGCACTGGGCGTACGCCACCGGGTGGGCCGCGATCAGCCCGACGTCCTCGAGACGGGCCCCTGGACGGCCGACGAGCACGAACTCGACCGGCACGAGGTACTCCCCCACGATGCGCAGCCCGGGGATGGTGGCGAGCGCGTCCTGCGCCGTCGACACGCCGCCGTCGACGGAGTTCTCGATGGCGATCATGGCCGCGTCCGAGCGGCCCTCGACGACGTCGGCCAGCGCCTCGCCGACGTTGCGGACCGGGCGCCACTCGTGGCCGCGCGCCTCGGGGACCTGAGCGAGCGCGGCCTCCGTGAACGTCCCCGCGGGGCCCAGGTAGCTGTAGGTGCGGCGCACGGGGGCGGGGTCCTGGGTACCGGGGAGCTCGGGAGTCACGCGTGCCAGCCTATTCCGGTCCACTCGCGACGCGGACCGTGCGCGCGGGCCGCGAGCCAGGCAGACTAGGCGCATGAGTCGCGCAGGACAGCCCGCCGAACCCTCCGACCTCATCGACATCGATGAGCTGATCGCCGCCTACTACGACATCTCGCCAGACCCCGCGGTCGCCGAGCAGCGCGTGGTCTTCGGCACGAGCGGCCACCGCGGGTCGTCGCTGTCGGGCAGCTTCAACGAGACGCACATCCTCGCCACGACACAGGCGATCGTGGACTACCGCCGGTCGCAGGGCATCGAGGGGCCGCTGTTCCTCGGCCGCGACACGCACGGCCTGTCGCTGCCCGCCGAGCGCAGCGCGATCGAGGTCCTGGTCGCGAACGGCGTCGATGTGCGTGTCGACTCGCGCGACTCGTGGGTGCCGACGCCGGCGCTCAGCCACGCGATCCTCACCTACAACCGCGGGAAGGATGCCGCCGACCCCGGCCGCGCGGACGGCATCGTCGTCACCCCCAGCCACAACCCGCCGCGCGACGGCGGCTTCAAGTACAACCCGCCGAACGGCGGACCGGCCGACACCGACGCCACGGGCTGGATCGCGGACCGCGCGAACGCGCTGATCGCCGCGGGCCTGGACGGCGTGCAGCGCACGCCGTTCAAGGACATCGACGGCGACCGGCTCGGCGACTACGACTTCCGCGACGCGTATGTGCGCGACCTCGCGAACATCATCGACGTCGAGGCGATCCGCCGCGCGGGCGTGCGCATCGGCGCCGACCCGCTGGGCGGCGCATCGGTGGAGTACTGGGCGCTCATCGCCGAGGTGCACGGGCTCGACCTCACCGTCGTGAACCCCGATGTGGATCCGACGTGGCGTTTCATGACGCTCGACTGGGACGAGAAGATCCGCATGGATCCGTCGTCGCCGTCGGCGATGGCAGGGCTCATCGGCCGCCGCGACGAGTACGACGTGCTCACCGGCAACGATGCCGACGCCGACCGCCACGGCATCGTCACGCCCGATTCCGGGCTGATGAACCCCAACCACTACCTGGCCGTGGCGATCGACTACCTGTACGCGCACCGCCCGGAGTGGCCGACGGATGCAGCCGTGGGCAAGACCCTCGTGAGCTCGATGATCATCGACCGTGTGGCCGAGTCGCTCGGCCGCCCGCTGCTGGAGGTGCCGGTCGGCTTCAAGTGGTTCGTGCCCGGTCTGCTCGACGGCTCTGTCGCGTTCGGCGGTGAGGAGTCGGCCGGAGCGTCGTTCCTGCGATTCGACGGCACGGTATGGACGACCGACAAGGACGGCATCCTGCTGTGCCTGCTGGCATCCGAGATCATCGCGGTGACGGGCAAGACGCCGTCGCAGCGTTATGCGGAGCTCGAGGCCGAGTTCGGGGCCTCGGCCTACCAGCGGGTCGATGCCCCGGCATCCCCGGCCCAGAAGGCCGCCCTCGGCAAGCTCGCCCCCGAAGCCGTCACCGCGACGGAGCTCGCCGGCGAGCCCGTCACGGCGAAGCTGTCGCACGCGCCCGGAAACGGGGCGGCCATCGGCGGCCTGAAGGTGCAGACCGAGCACGCGTGGTTCGCCGCGCGGCCGTCCGGCACCGAGGACGTCTACAAGCTGTATGCGGAGTCGCTCCGCGGCCCCGAGCACCTCGCCCAGGTGCAGGCCGAGGCCCGCGAGGTCGTGTCGCAGGCGCTCGAGGGGGTCTGAACCTTCCTGGATCCGCGAAAGGGTACGTTTCCGCGGCGGAAACGTACCCTTTCGCGGTTCCGAGGGCCACCAAACAGCGAGCCCTCCCGCCTGTCGGCGGGAGGGCTCGCTGCCTGGGGTGGGGCGTCAGGTCACGAACGCACGGCGCCGCGACGACGGGTGAACAGCACGTACAGGCCGAGCACGACGATCGAGCCGAGGATCGACCCGATGATGCCCGAGGGCTGCAGGAAGCCGCCATTGGGGTCGGCGCCGAACAGCAGGTAGCCCAGGAACCCGCCGACGAACGAGCCGACGATGCCGAGCACGATCGTGAGCAGGATGCCCATGCTCTGCTTGCCCGGGATGAGGGCACGAGCGATGAAACCCGCGATGAGGCCGATGATGATCAGGCCGAGAATTGTCCAGAGCATGATTCCTCCTCCTTCTCGGGGCGCCTTCGGGGGTGTGCGGCGCCCGCTGTGAGATGGCCATGACGCTATCGCGCGGCGCTCGCGCAGAACTGCCTCTACCCAAAACCGCCCAAAAGCGGTACATTCCCGCGCCGTGACCCTCCGGGCCGCGCAGAATAGGAGCGGGAATGCGCTTACCTGCCCTGTCGACGACAATGGAGCCATGACTGCCCTTTCGCTGCGGATCGACGACGCCGAGGCGTTCGTCACCGCATCCGGCATCGAGATCGCCCGGTACTCCTTCGACGGCGGCGGCCCCGTCTCAGAGGGACCGAAGCCCTACCTGCATCCCCTCCGCACCCTCGACGGCGCCCCGCTGACGGCGTACCGCCCGTGGGATCACCGCTGGCACAAGGGCCTGCAGCTCACGTGGACCCACGTCTCGGGCGAGAACTTCTGGGGCGGCCCGACGTTCCGCCGCGGCAGCGGGTACGTGCAGCTCGACAACGTCGGGCGCATGCGTCACGACGCGTTCACCGACGCGGTGGATGCCGGCCCGGCGGTGTCGTTCGCCGAGCAGCTGACCTGGATCACCCGGGCGGGGGATCACTGGATCGCCGAGACGCGGACGCACCGCTTCCACGGCGTCGACCCGGACCGCGGCCTGTGGATCCTCGACTTCGCGACGACGCTGCGCAACATCGCCGGGCACGACCTGGAGCTCGGCAGCCCGACCACGCAGGGCCGCCCGAACGCCGGGTACACCGGGTACGTGATCCGCCTGCCACGGGCCTGGACCGGCGGCCGCGTGCTCGCCGGCGGACTGCCCGACGACGCGGGCGCCGACACGATCATGGGCGCCGAGGCGCCGTGGGTGGCGTTCTCGGGCGAGCACGACGAGGTCGACGGGGGCGGCACCGTGATCGCCTATGCGGGCACCTCGACAGGCGGTCCCGCGATCCGCTGGTTCGTGCGCAGCGAGCCGACCCCGATCCTGGCGCCGTCGCCGTCGTTCGCCGAGCACATCGTGCTCGCACCGGGCGACGAGCTGTCGCTCACCCACCGGCACGTCTTCGGCGCCCGCATCTGGACCCCGGACGAGACCCGGATGCTGGCGGCCGAACTCGCTCCCGGAACCGCGAAAGGGTAGATTTTCGCGGCGCCGCGAAGGGCGAATTCCCGCGGCGCCGCGAAAGGGTAGATCATCGCGGCGCCGCGAAAGGGTAGATCTCCGCGGATCCGCCGACAGGAACGTACCCTCCCGCGGACCCGCGTCGGCGGGAATGTACCCTTTCGCGGATCCACGCGGCAGGAACGTACCCTTTCGCGGACCCACGCCGGCAAGAACGTACCCGTTCGCGGACCCGCACCGGCAGGAACGTACCCTCTCGCGGACCCACGCCGGCAAGAACGTACCCGTTCGCGGACCCGCACCGGCAGGAACGCACCCTCTCGCGGACCCACGCCGGCAAGAACGTACCCGTTCGCGGACCCGCACCGGCAGGAACGCACCCTTTCGCGGACCCGCACCGGCAAGAACGTACCCTCTCGCGGATCCCCGTCGGCAAGAACGTACCCTCTCGCGGATCCGTGGCGGGGGGGATCAGGCGGGAGTGACCTCCAGCCCAGCCGAGACCGGCAGGTTCCACGCGGACGGGCCCGCCGCCAGGGTGTACTCGCCGGGCTGCACGCGCAGCGCTCCCCGGTGCAGCCAGTCATCGACGGCCCCCGGAAGGCGCACGGCGTCGTCCCACACGGCGAGGCGGTCGAGGCCGAACGCCAGCTCGACGTCGCGGGTCTCGCCCGGGGCGAGGCGCACCCGGGCGTAGGCGACGAGCACGCGTCGGGGCGTCGGCAGCGGCAGGCCACTCGGCGGGAGGGCGTACAGCTGCACGAGCTCCTCGGCATCCCGCTCCCCCGTGTTGGCGACACGCACCGTCGCCCGCACCGCCGCGTCACCCGTGCGCGGCGCGAAGCCCGCATGGCGGTGGGTGGGCGCAGGCGCCGAGGCGACGGCATCCGGGACCGTCACGGACTCGTACGACACCGAGGTGTAGGTGAGCCCGTGCCCGAAGGCGAAGGCGGGCGCGTCGGGCTGGTGCCGGTAGGTGGCGCCCTGGCGCAGCGTGTCGTAGTCGAACAGGTCGCCCGGCTGCTGCTCGGTGGCCGGCCAGCTCTGCGAGAGGCGCCCGGCGGGCTCGCGGTCGCCCGAGAGCACGTCGACGACGCCGTGGCCGAGCTCCTGCCCGCCGTGGCTCGACCACACGACCGTCTCGGCGTCGGCAGCGCCACCGAGCACGTACGGGTAGCTCGACACGATGGTCAGCACCGTGCGCGGGTTGGCCTCGCGGGCCGCGCGCCACAGCTCGGTCCATGCGGAGGGCAGCCGCAGGTGCGGGCGGTCCTCGGTCTCGCGGCCGTTCAGGTGCGGGTCGTTGCCGACCGCGACGATGACGGCGTCCGCCCGGGCGGCGGCCTCGGCGATCGCGTCGGCGCCCGCGCGCACGATGCGCACGGCGAAACGCTCCGCCGCGTCCAGAGTGGCGGCCTCGGCGGCGAGCAGGCCCGAGTCGCGGAAGGTGCGCACCCACCGGCCCGAGCCGAGATGCAGCAGCGACACGGTGCCGTCGGGGTGTCGGTGGGCGCGGAGGCTCTCCTGCACGACCCATCCGCCCACGCGCGGGGCGTCGGCGCGCATCGGCCAGTGCCCGCCCGTCAGCAGCAGGCCGCTGGCGTGCGAGCGGAGGGTGAGGATGCCGTCGCCCCAGTCGGTCACGTCGAACAGTGCGTCCGCACCCGCGGCGTCGGCGGAGGCCTCGACGGTCGAGCCGTCCGGGGCGACCGTGACGTAACGGCCGTTGGAGGTCGCCCGGAGGGCGACGGTGTCGGCGCCGGTGACGACATCCGCCTCGCCGAAGCGCTCGGCGGCGGCCGCCCCGATGCCCACCGCGTACGGCGGGGTGCCGGCGTACCAGTCGGTGAGCACGAGGTCGGCGAGGGGGCCGACGACGGCGACGCGCGCGGCGGAGGACAGCGGCAGCACGCCGGCGTCGTTCCGCAGCACGACGACCGAGCGCACCACCGCCTCCCGCGCGAGCTGCCGGGCACCGGGAGCATCGATGGCGTCGGCAGTGATCCCGGCGTAGGGGTCGGCGTCGCCGTCGAACTCGCCTGTCCGGATCCGCAGTTCCAGCAGGCGCAGCACCGCCCGGTCGACGTCGTCGGCGGTCAGGAGTCCCGCGGCGAGCGCCTCGGTCACGTAGCCGATCGTGGGCGCGGCGTCCGCGTCGTTGTCGGTGAACGAGTCGAGGCCCGAGCGCACCAGTGCGGCCGCGGCGTGGACGTGGTCGGGCTGGGCGCGCTGGGTGGTCACGAGGAAGGTCGGCGCGCCGGCATCCGACACGACGGCGATCGACTCGTCGGACCACGACCGCGCTTCGGCCACGAGCTCGGGCTGCGTGTGCGCGGGGACGCCGTTGACGCGGTTGTACGCGAGCATGATGCCGCCCGCGGCGCCGGCCTCGATCGCTCCGCGGAACGCCGGCAGCTCCTCTTCGTGGAGCGTCCGCAGCGACATCTCGGACGAGGTCACTGACCGGTCGGTCTCGTTGTCGTAGCCGAGGAAGTGCTTGAGAGCAGGCACGGTGCGCCACACCCGCTCGTGGTCGCCGCGGAGGCCCTTCGAGTACGCGGTGCCGAACACGGCGGTGACGTGCGGATCCTCGGAGTACCCCTCCTCGTTGCGCCCCCAGCCCGGGTGGCGCAGGGTGTTGACGACGGGCGCCCACACGTTGAGGCTCACGAGCGGGTTCTCGGCGCGCTTGGCGCGCACCTCGACGGCCGCGACCTCGCCGACGCGCCGCACGAGCTCTTCGTCCCAGGTCGCGGCGAGTCCCACGGGCTGCGGGAACACGGTGGCTCGCCCGAGCCACGCGGCACCGTGCAGGGCCTCGCATCCGGTGCGCCACTCGGCCACGCCGAGCCTTTCGATCGCGGGCGCCGCCTGGTGCAGCATCGCGATGCGCTCGTCGGCGGTGAGCCGGTCGAGCAGGTCGCGCGCCCGCTCGGCGAGCGGCCGGTCGATCCGCCGGAACACCGGGACGTCGGTCGCGTCGGTCGCGTCGGTCATCGGGCCTCCTCCTCGAGCTCGATCGTGAGAGTGGATGCCGTCCCTCTGACGACCTGGTCGCCCGACTGCAGCGCCCACGGGGCGCGCACGTCGTCCGAGGTCGCGGTGATCGTGTCGCCCGCGCGGCGGACGCGGAACGAGGTCGGCGCCGTGCCGTCATGCCCGGGCACGGTCGTGACGGCGTCGTACCCGTCGGGCAGTTCGAAGCAGCGCAGCGTCACGCCGTCGGCCCAGTCGTAGTCGGGGCGGCTGTCGTCGGCGCCGAAGGGCAGCACGGTGCCCGGTCGCGCGCGCAGCGGCACCGAGTCGTAGCCGTGCGTCTCGCTGACCCAGCGGCGGCCGTCGATGACCGAATCGTCGATCAGCGAGGTCCACCGCCCCTCGGGCACGTAGTACTCGACGGTGCCGTCGGCGGTGAACACCGGCGCGACGAGCAGCGCCTCGCCGAGCATGTACTGCGTGTCGGCGTCGAAGCCCGACCGGTCGCCGGGGAATTCCAGCGCCATCGGGCGCATCATGGGCGTGCCGTCGGTGTGCGCCAGCTCGGCCGCGCCGGCGAGGTAGGGCATGAGCCGCATCTTGAGCTTGGTGAACTCGCGCGCGACGTCCACCGCCTCGTCGTCGAAGGCCCACGGCACGCGCACGGTCGACGAGCCGTGCAGCCGCGAGTGCGACGACAGCAGGCCGAATGCGAGCCACCGCTTGAACAGCCCCGGGTCGGGTGTTCCCTCGAAGCCGCCGATGTCGTGGCTCCAGTACCCGAAGCCCGACATCGCGAGCGACAGGCCGCCGCGCAGCGACTCGGCCATCGACAGGAACGTCGAGTCGCTGTCGCCGCCCCAGTGCACGGGGAACTGCTGCGATCCGGCGGTCGCCGACCGGGCGAACACGAGGGCGTTGCCGGTGCCCTTGTGGCGCTCCAGCGCACGGAACACCACCTCGTTGTACAGCTTCGCGTAGTAGTTGTGCATACGCTGCGGGTCGGAACCGTCGTGCCACACCACCCCGTCGACGGGGATCCGCTCGCCGAAATCCGTCTTGAACGCGTCGACGCCCTGGTCGAGCAGCCCCTGGAGCTTGCCGACGTACCAGTCGGCGGCATCCGGATTCGTGAAATCGACGAGCCCCATCCCGGCCTGCCACATGTCCCACTGCCACACGCTGCCGTCGGTGCGCCGCAGCAGATAGCCGCGGTCGGCGGCTTCGCGGAACAGCGCCGACCGCTGCGCGACGTACGGGTTGATCCACACCGACACGTGCACATCGCGCTCGTGCATGCGGGCGATCTGCCCGACCGGGTCGTGGAAGGCGCGGGCATCCCACTCGAAGTCGGTCCACTGGTACTCGCGCATCCAGAAGCAGTCGTAGTGGAACACCGACAGCGGGATGTCGCGCTCGGCCATGCCGTCGACGAAGGCGCTCACGGTGTCTTCGTCGTAGCTGGCGGTGAACGACGTGGTCAGCCACAGGCCGAAAGACCAGGCGGGCACGCGGGCGGGGCGGCCGGTGAGGCCGGTGTACCGGCGGAGCACGTCCTTCGGTTCGGGGCCGTCGATGACGTAGTAGTCGAGGGACTCGCCGTCGACGGAGAACTGCACGCGCGAGTTGACCTCGCTGCCGACCTCGAACGACACGTGGCCAGGGTGGTCGACGAAGACGCCGTAGCCGCGGCTGGTGACGTAGAAGGGAACGTTCTTGTACGCCTGTTCGCTCGAGGTGCCGCCGTCCGCGTTCCAGACGTCGACCGTCTGGCCGTTCTTGACGAATGCGCCGAACCGCTCGCCCAGCCCGTACACGCGCTCGCCGGGCTCGATGGTGAGCTGCTGGTGCACCCACGTCGGGTCCCCGCCGCTGGGGCGCAGCGCCGTCTGCGGGCGACCGTCACCGGTCATGTGCCCGATCGACCGCGGGAGCGACGTGGTGAGCACGCGGCCGTCGCTGACGAACTCGACGCGCCACGGCCCGGTGCGCGCGACCCGCACGCTGAGCGACCCCGCCTCGAGCACGCCCCACTCGTCGTCGAGGCGCAGCGTGGGACGGAACCCTTCGGCGCCGTGGATCTCGAAGTCGGGTCCGCGGTGGACGGCGCCCGCGTGGTGCTCGACGTGCACCTTGACGACCCCGGGTGCGGGCGCCGAGAACACGACGGTCAGCATCGGGCGGTTGAGGGTGTCGCCGCGGTCGCGGATCACCGCCGTCGGCGCGTACACGCTCATCGTGCCCGCGGCCTCGTCGAGGCGGATGTCGTCGACCTCGACCGCATAGAGGGGACTGAACGAGGGCCTGGTGAGCCAGTAGCCATCGGTGAACTTCACTGTGCGTGCCTTTCGATGAGCACCATGGCGGCGCCGGGGGCCAGGATGGCCTGGCCGTCGACGTCCGCATCCGACAAGAGATCCCGCCGGGCGCCGGGCACCGACACGCGCCCGGTCGTCCGACCGTGGTTGAGAAGGAACAGGACCTCGCCGCGCTGCACGGCCTCGAGGCCGTCGGGCAGCGCGCGGTCGGCGGTGGCCCCGGTGACACCGGCCACGTCGAGCGCATCGTCGAGCACGGCGCCGAGCGCGGCATCCTCGACGACCGCTCCGAGGTACCAGGCGGTGCCTGCGCCGACACGGTGGCGGGTGATCGCGGGCGCGGCGTCGAGGTGCCCGCCGTCGAAGCGCGCCAGCACCTCTGCGCCGTCGGCGCGCAGCCGCTCGCCGAGCACGCCGGCCCGCAGGGCGGCCGTGGGGGCGGTCACCCACGCCGGCTCGACGGCGAGGGCGGTCGGCTCGTCGGGCAGGCCGACCCACTCCTCGCCGCTCACCCCGACGAGGTCTCGCAGCAGCACGGGCGACCGGCCGAGCAGGATGGCGGCGTCGCGGTCGGCGACGCCCGAGAAGGGTCCGACGACGAGGCTCGCGCCGGCCTCGACCGCGGCGCGCAGGGCGGCGGCGGCATCCGCTTCGACGATGTACGAGTGGGGCACCAGCACCGCGCGGTAGCCCGACACGTCGGCGCCCGGACGCACGAGGTCGACAGCGATGCCGCGGCGCCACAGCAGGCGGTGCCAGCGCCGCAGCTGTTCGACCGTGTCGAGCCGGTCGGTCGGGCGCCCGGGCTCGGAGCCGGCCCACCACGACTCCCAGTCGAAGAGCATCGCGACGGATGCCGCCACCCGGGCGCCGACGATCGGCCGGAGCCGCCCGAGGTCGGCGCCGAGCGCGGCGGCGCCGCGGAAGACGTCGGTGTCGGGGCCGGCGTGCGGGAGCAGCGCCGAGTGGAACCGTTCGGCGCCGACCCGCGCCTGACGCCACTGGAAGAAGCAGATCGCGTCGGCCCCTCGGGCGACCGCCTGCAGCGAGTCGAGGCGGGCCCGCGCCGCCGTCTTGGGCAGGTTGTGGGGCCGGAACGTCACGGCGCTCGTCGCGTGCTCCATGAGCGCCCAGGGGCGGCCGCCGCCGAGCGAGCGCATGAGGTCCTGCACGAGGGCGATGTCGCTGGACGCGGTGGGGCTGCCGTGGTCGGGGTACTGGTCGTCGGCGATGACGTCGACCTCGTCGGCCCACGACCACAGGTCGGTGAGCGGCTCGAAGCCCATGAAGTTCGTGGTCACCGGCTGCGTGGCCCCGGCGGCCCTGATCGCGTCGCGCTGCTCGGCGAAGACACGCTGCAGCGCGAACGACGTGTACCGGCGGAAGTCCAGCGACTGGGCCGGGTTGACCATGTACGGCATGCGCCGCGGCGGCACGATCTCGTCGAAGTCTCGGTAGCGCTGGGACCACACGAGAGTGCCCCACGCCTCGTTGAGCGCGTCGATCGTGCCGTACTTCTCGCGCAGCCAGAGCCGGAACTCGCGCGCCGCCTCGGGGCCGAAGTCGATCTGGCCGAACTCGTTGCCCACGTGCCACATGCGCACGGCGGGGTGGGCGCGGTACCGCTCGGCGAGGTCGGTCGCGATCGCGAGCGCGTAGTCGCGATAGACCCGGGATGCCGGCGTGAACTGGTTGCGCGAGCCGGCGACGAGCCGTACGCCGTCGCGGTCGACCGGGAGCGTCTCGGGGTGGAGGATCCCCAGCCACGGCGGCGGCGAGGCGGTGGGCGTCGCCAGGTCGACCGCGATGCCGTGCGCGTGCAGCAGGTCCAGCACCTCGTCGAGCCACGCGAAGTCGCGCTCGCCCGGGCTCGGCTCGAGGCGCGCCCAGCTGAACACGCCGACCGTCACGAGGTTCACGCCGGCGCGGACCATGAGCTCGGCGTCCTCGCGCCACACCTCGGGCGACCACTGCTCGGGGTTGTAGTCGCCGCCGAAGCAGATGCCGAGGTCGGCCGTGAGCGGCGCGAGCGCATCGGGGGGACGCGGAGTCATGGTGCGGGCCATGGAGCGGGAACCTCTTCGCTGAGTCTCGGTCGGGCTGGTCTTCGGAAGCAGTCACGCGAGTTCGTCGAACTTTCGAAGCGCTTCAACACGGAGACCATATACTAAGCGTCGTGACGATGTCCACGCGCCGCGACGATGCGGTCTCAGCCACCGCCGCCGAGGCGCTGCACATGCTGCGCGCGTCCACTCCGGCGGATGACTGGCTCGAGGCGTACCCGGTGGGCAACGGCATCCGCGGCGCCATGTGCGCCGGCCTCTCGGGCGGTGAGCGCCTGTGGCTCAACGACATCACCGCCTGGTCCGGCCACGCCGGCGCCGACCCCCTCGACGGGGTCGCGCTGCGCGGTGCGGGCGCCCTCGGTGCCGTGCGCGAGGCCCTCGACGCCGACGACACCGGCCGCGCGGAAGCGCTTCTGCAGCGCATGCAGGCGCGATGGGTGCAGGCCTACCTGCCGCTCGGCCGCGTGCAGGTGGACGTCGAGCGGGATGCCGCACCCGGCTCCGTCGCGCGCACTCACGGGCGGCGCCTCGACCTGTCCACCGGCGTCGCCGCGCACGAGTACGCGATCGACGCTGTCACCGTGCGCCATCGCACCTGGGCCGACCTCGTGACCGGCGCGATCATGCACGAGATCACCGCCGACGCCGCGGTGCGGGTGCGCGTCGGCGTGGACTCGCTGCTGCGGGCGAAGGCGGCATCCGCGACCCCTGACGGTGCGCTGGCGACCGAGTGGTGGCTGCCGGTCGACGTCGCGCCCGGTCACGAGCAGACCGGCGAGCCCGTCCGCTACGACGAGTCGACCGGGCGCCACGGCGCCGTGGTGATCCGCCACTTCGGCGCCTCCGACGTCGCAGGGGGCACGCTCGTCACGGCCCCGGCGCGCAGGCACCTCTTCGCCATCGGCACGGCCACGGCCCCCTCGATCCCCGGCGACCCCGACCCGGGCACGGGAGCCGCCGACCGCGCCGCGGCGCTGGTGGCCGGCATCCCCTCCTCCGATGCCGCCGGGCTGCGTGCCGCGCACGAGGCGGCGCACGGCGCCCTGTACGACCGGTGCGCGCTCGAACTGCCCGGGCTCGACGGCGACGTCGACACGGTCGAGCGGGTGCGTCGCGCGCAGGACCAGGACGATCCCGCGCTGGCGGCGCTCGCCTTCCACTACGGCCGGTACCTGCTGATCTGCTCGTCGCAGCCCGGCGGCCTGCCGCTCACGCTGCAGGGACTGTGGAACGCCGAACTGCCCGGGCCGTGGTCGAGCGCCTACACGACGAACATCAACCTGCAGATGGCCTACTGGCCGGCCGAGACCACCGCTCTCCCCGAGTGCCACGAGCCCCTGCTGCGGTTCACACGGCGGCTGTCCGAGACGACCGGCCCCGTCGTGGCCCGCGAGCTCTACGGCGCGGCAGGGTGGGTCGCGCACCACAACTCCGACGCCTGGGCGTTCGCCGCCCCCGTCGGCGCCGGCCACGGCGATCCGGCCTGGGCGAACTGGGCGCTCGGCGGGGTGTGGCTCGCGCTGCACCTGTGGGACCACTACGAGTACGGCGGCGACCTCGACCGGCTGCGCGATGAGGCTTGGCCGGTGCTCGCCTCGGCAGCGGCCTTCGCACTGTCGTGGATCCAGGGCGACGACGAGCGCGCCTGGACGAGCCCGTCGACCTCGCCCGAGAACCACTTTCTCGACGCGGACGGACACGAGCGGGGCGTCGCGGTCAGCGCCACCATGGACGTCGTGCTGCTGCGCGAACTGGCAGACGTGTGCCGCCGGGCCGGGGCCGCGCTCGGCCTCGACTCCGAGGTCTGGGTCGCCGAGCTCGCCGCGCGCACGGCGGCCCTCCCCGATCCGGGGACCACGTCGCGAGGCGACCTGGGCGAATGGGATCGGGAACGCGCCGAGGCAGAACCCCTGCACCGCCATCTGTCGCACCTGGTCGGGCTGTTCCCGTACACGCAGATCACGCGGGACGGCACGCCCGAGCTCGCGCGCGCCGCCGCCGAGTCCATCCGGCTCCGCGGCCCCGAATCGACCGGCTGGGCCCTCGCCTGGCGTGCGGCCATGCAGGCGCGGCTGGGCGACGGCGCCGCCGTGCACGAGCACGTGCGGATGGCGCTGCGCCCCGCGGACGCGTCGGCCGGCGGCCAGCGCGGCGGCCTCTACCCGAACCTCTTCAGCGCCCACCCGCCCTTCCAGATCGACGGCAACCTCGGGCTGACCGCGGCGATCGCCGAGGCGCTCGTGCAGTCGGCGCCCGACGAGGCCGGGGCCGTGCGCGTGCGCCTGCTGCCGGCGCTGCCGCCGCAGTGGCCGGACGGCGCGGTGCGCGGCATCCGGATCCGCGGCGACGTGTCGGTCGACCTCGACTGGGCGGGCGGCCGCCTCGCGCGAGCGCGTCTTCGCGCGGGCGCGCGAACGGCGACAATGAATGTGTACGGACCGGACGGTCCGATCGGCACCTGCGATCTCGCTCCCGGGACCGCTCAGGTGCTCGACCTAGCAGGACGGGGAACCTGATGGTGACGATCGCGGACGTCGCGCAGGCGGCGGGGGTGTCGATCTCGACCGTGTCGTATGTCATGAGCGGCAAGCGCGCCATCTCGCAGGAGACGCGCGACCGCGTCGAGAAGGCGATCGACAGCCTCGGGTTCAGCCCGCACGCGGGCGCCCGGTCGCTGGCTTCGCGCTCGACCAACGTCATCGGCCTGCAGGCGCCGCTGCGCACCGGCGTCGACGTCCACGTCGTCATGCAGATCGTCACGGGTGTCGTCACCCAGGCGCGCAAGCACGGCTACGACATCCTGTTGCTGGCCAGCGACGACTCCAAGGCGCTCCAGCGGGCGGCCAAGGGATCGATGGTCGATGCGCTCCTCGTCATGGACGTCGAGTCCGACGACCCGCGCATCGACACGCTGTCGAGCCTCTCGCATCCGAGCGTGCTCATCGGCCTGCCCGAAGGGCGCCGGACCATCCCGTGCGTCGACTTCGACTTCGAGGCCGCCGGCTGGCTCGCCGTCGACCGGCTCGTCGCACTCGGCCACCGCCGGCTCGCCCTCATCGGCTCGCCGCCCGAGGTCATGGCGCGCCACACCGCGTATGCCGACCGGCTGGCCCGCGGCTTCCTCGCCGCGTGCGAGGCGAGCGGCGTCACGGGCACGGTCCATCCCTGCCCCAGCACCGCGGAGGCGGTCGCCACCGTCGCCGGCGTCATGGCCGACGACCCCGAGATCACGGGCTTCTTCGTGCACAACGAGGGCGCCCTGCCGCATGTCGCGGCCACGATCGCACAGTCCGGCCGGCAGCGCGGCGGCGCCCTCGACATCATCGCCCTGTGCCCCGAGGATGTCGCACGCTCGGTGCCCGGCCTCGCCGACAGCATCGCCGTCCCCGCCGAAGGCATGGGCGCCGCAGCCACCGACATGATCTGCGAGATCCTCGCGAACGGCGCGAAGCCGTCGGTGCGCCTGCTGCCGCCCGCTCTGACCGGAAGCACCACCGCCCCGTAGGCACGACAGGACCCGCCCATGCGCATCGACCCCGAGAGCCGCGCGCTGAGCGGCCTCACGACGTTCCTCACGTTCGTCGCGCTCAATCTGCTGTACCTCGTGCTGTGCCTGCCGGTCATCACGATCGGTGCGGCGACGAGCGCGCTGTACGAGGTGACGATCCGCTACTCCGACGACGAGAGCGGCCACCCGCTGAAGGACTTCCTGCCCGCGTTCCGGGCGGACTTCGGCCGCGCGACGCTCGCCATGCTGTGCCTGCTCGCCCCGGCCGTGCTGCTCGCGTACAGCAGCGTGTTCTGGTTCGCGATGCCCTCGATCCTCGGCGGCGCGGCGGGCATCGTCGCCGTGCTGGGCGCGCTGTACCTGTTCGCCGCGTTCCTGTACGGCATGGCGCAGGTGGCGTACCTGCGGGCGCCGCTGCGCCAGACGCTCAAGAACTCGCTGCTGCTGCCCGCCGCCGAGCCGGCGCGCACGCTCGGCGTGGTGCTCATCCCGGTGGCTCTCGTCGCCTTCACGATCCTCTTCCCGCCGTTCGGCTTCATCCTGCTGACCGTGGGCTTCTCCGTCGGCGCCTACGCGACGGCGTTCCTGTTCCGCAGCGTCTTCGCCCGTCACCAGTCCTGACTCACCGACGTCTGCCGGCGATGCCGGGGCCGCGGTGCGCGGCGGTGGCGGCATCCGCCCGATCTGCAGACGGAAGGAGGGCTCGGGATGCCGCATCCCGAGCCCTCCGTGTCAGTCAGGCGTCAGTCAGCCGAACTCCTTGACCACCGCGACGCGCGCGTCGTTCTGCGCCTTCGCGTTGTCCATGTCGAACTCGAGCACCTTGTCGTAGCCGAGCCCGTCGGCGGTCGAGATCAGCTCGTCGCGGAGCGACTCGAACTGCCCCTCGTTCTCGGCGAAGACCATCTGCCACGAGTACTGCTTGATGATCTCCTTGACCTGGTTGCGCAGCGCCTCGATGTCGGACGGGTCCGCCGGAGCCGTGTAGCTGGCTCCCGGCGCGACCAGCAGCTCGTCGTTCGACGTCAGGTAGTCCATCGTCGTGGTCGCCCCGCCCATCTTGGCCGACCAGTCCTGCGTCAGCGCGTTGGCGGTCTTCGCCTGGTAGGTCGGCCAGAACGTGTAGCTGAACGGGTAGCCGGTCTCGGTGTCGACCTGCTTCGGCAGGACCGCGCTGATGTTGAGCGCCGAGACGCCGTCCTCGTAGCTGCCGCCGCCCCACTCCTCGGGAACGGTCGCGCCGCCGCCCAGGAACTGCTGGTAGCCGAAGTCGGTCAGCTCGGGCTCGCCGGCGTCGTTGACGTCCCACGTGAGGCCCTTCGGGCCGGCGGTGCCGCCCGTCTGCGCGCTGTTCGCGTAGGTGCCCTCCGAGGAGTACAGCCAGTCGATGAACGCCGCGATGCGCTCGGGGTCCTCGGCCTTGGAGCCGATCGCGAAGACCTGCTTGCCGCCGTACGCCTCAGCGCCGTACGAGAAGATGTCCTGGTCGCCCAGCGGCACCATCTCGAAGCCCTGGCCGGCCTGCATGTGCTCATCGGTGTTGAACGCCGACTGCCCCAGCCACGGCCACCACGAGAACAGCACCTGGCCCGCCTGCATCTTCGAGAACAGCGTGTCGTAGTTCTGCGTCGTGGACTCGGGGTCGACCAGACCCAGCTGGTTGGCGTCGAAGTACAGCTTCAGGTTGCGCATGTACTCACCCTCGGGGTCGAGGATGCTCTGGTAGTCCGACCCGTCGGCCTTGGCGAGCACGAAGCCGATCTCGTCGTAGCCGTAGTAGGTCGCCGGCTGCTTCGCCGTGACCATCATGTTGCCGTCCCAGTCCTTGAACAGCGAGAACCCGTACGTGGGCTGCCCGTTGTCGGCGGTCGGGTGCGCCTTCTGCATCTGCTGGAGGATCGGCAGCAGGTCTTCGAGCGTTCCGACCTCGGGGTAGCCGAGCTCCTTGTAGTAGTCCCAGCGCATGTAGGCGCCGAACGTGGGGTCCAGCCCCTCCGACGGCTCGCTGGGCTTCAGCGTCGACAGCGACGACGGGAACCCGTAGACGCCGTCCTTGCCGTCGTTGAGGTGCTGCACCGCGGCGTCGTACGTGTCGAGGTTCTTCATCGCGGGGTAGTAGTTCGCCGCATCGGCGACGAGGCCGCCCTCGATGAGCTCGTCGAGCTTCTGGCCCTTGTCGGTGATGATGAGGTCGCCGAGGTCTCCGGCTGAGACACGGGTGTTGTAGAGCGTGTCGCCACCGCCCGCGACGTTCGGGGCGATGATGTTCAGCTTCATGTTGAACTTGTCTTTGACGATCTTGGCGAACCAGCCCTGCTGCACGCCCATGTAGTTCGCGAGGCCGTCGAACACGTCGATCGTGATCTCTTTGTCCCACTTCTCGGGGAACTTGTCGATCGCGCCCTGGGTGCTGCTGTCGCCGCCCGCACTGCACGACGCCAGCGACCCCGCGGCCAGGAGCGCCACGAGCGCCAGGGCCACCTTCTTTCGCAGCTTCATTGCTTTCCTTTCTCGGTGGTGCATGGCCGCCGTCAACCCTTGACGGCGCCCAGCATGATGCCCTTCACGAAGAAGCGCTGGAACAGGGGATAGATGAAGATGATCGGCAGCACGACGAGCACCGACACCGTCATGCGTATCGAGGTCGGCGTCTGGGCCGTGGCGAGGTTCGCGATCTGGCCGATGTTGCCGCCGGCGTTCTGCGCCGCCTGCGCGAGGCTCGATGCCTGGTTGATGAACATGTAGAGCAGGTACTGCAGCGTGTACAGGCTCTGGTCGGTGATGTAGATCAGCGTGTCCTGGAAGCTGTTCCACTGCGTCACCGCGCTGAAGATGGCGATCGTCGCGAGGATCGGCGTCATGTTCGGCAGGTAGACGCGGAAGAAGACCTGCAGGATGTTGGCGCCGTCCATCTCGGCGGCCTCCTGCAGCTCCCTGGGCATCGACTCGACGTACGTCTTCGCGAGGATCACGTTGAACGGCTGCACCACGAAGGGCAGCACGTAGACCCAGAAGTTGTTCGTCAGCCCGAGCGTCTTCATGATGATGAACACCGGGATCAGGCCCGCGCTGAAGTACATCGTGATGATGAGGAAGCGGTACCAGAACTTGCGGCCCCACATGCGGGTCTGGGTGAACATGAAGCCCAGGAACCCGGATGCCAGCACCGTGAGGGTCGTGCCGAGCACGGTGCGGCCGACGCTGACGGCGGTCGCCATCGGCAGCCCCGGCAGCGCGAACACCTGGGAGTAGTTCGACAGGTGGAACCCGACCGGCCAGAGCCGCACATCGCCGAGCGCCGACACGTCGTTGGCGCTGACCGAGTTGATGATCAGGTAGTAGAAGGGGTACGCGCAGATCACCGCGAACACGGCGAACAGCAAGTAGTTCGCGCCGCGGAACACGTGGTCGCCCGCCGACGCGCGGTATCGGGCCGACGTGTCGCCGCGCTTGACGGTGGTGAGGGTCTTCGTCATGGTCATCGCGGTGGCCCCTAGACGATCGATTCGCCGCGGACCCGCTTGGAGACCGCGTTGACGGTGAGCAGGAGGACGACCGAGATGATGCTCTTGAGCATGCCGATCGCGGTGGCCATCGACAGGCTGTTGCCGGTCATGCCGATGTTGTAGACGTACAGGTCGAGCACCTGGATCCACTGCTTGTTGAACGCGTTCTGGAACACGTAGTACTGCTCCATGCCGTTGTTGAGCAGATTGGCGATCGACAGCAGCAGCAGGACCAGGTAGGTCGGCATCAGCTGCGGCAGGGTGATGTGCCGCATGAGCTGGAAGCGCCCGGCCCCGTCGATGCGAGCGGACTCGTAGAGCGACTGGTCGATACCGGCGATGGCGGCGAGGTAGATGATCGCTCCCCAGCCGAGGCCCTTCCAGATGCTCCAGAGCGTCATGGTGATCCAGACGTTCTGGTCGGTGTCGAGGAACTTCACCGGCGTGGTGATGAGCCCGGAGTCCATGAGGACGTCGTTGACCAGGCCCGAGCTGGAGAACAGCGAGAAGGCGATCATGTACACGAGCACCCACGAGATGAAGTTCGGCAGCGACGTGAGGGTCTGCACCGAGTTGCGGAACCACGGCGCCTTGATCTCGTTCAGGAAGATCGCGAAGAACAGCGGCAGGACCGAGGTCGCGATGCCGAGGAAGCTGATCGCGAGGGTGTTGAGCAGCACCTGCCCGATCTGCGCCATCTGCGTCGGCGAGCTCACGAGCATCTCGAACCACTGCAGTCCCACGAACTCGCTGCCCTCGAGGCCGAGGGCCGGCTTGTAGTCGTACAGCGCGTACACCCAGCCGTACAGCGGCAGGTACGAGAACAGGAAGGCGAGGACGAGGAACGGCAGGATGCAGAGGAAGAGCGTGAACGACGTCCGGCTGCCGGCCGGACGCAGACGCCGCCCCGGGCGCTTCCTGGAGTTCTTCTCCAGGTTGCGGACGGCCGCCTCCTGGATGACGGTCTGGGCCTGAGCCTGCGTGGTCATCGGGCCCCGCTCTCGGCTGCGGCCACCCCGAGGGATGCCGTCGGGTGAGCATGACGTCGTTCCATGTCACTCCTTCGTGTACGTGGGTGCCGCTCGTCTCGGTGCCCCCGCGAGGGGCCGAGCGGGATTCGAGATCATTGTCGAACCGCTTCAATGTCGAACCGCTTCGATTGAAGAGTAGGAGCGCTGTGGGAATTCGTCAAATGCTTTCTGGTAACGCCGCGATAACGAAGACGCAGGCTTCCGTCGAGACCTCCGGTATTAGGAAAGCGCATACCATGACGACATGAAGCGCATCGGCATCCGGGATGTCGCCGACCGCGCAGGCGTGTCGATCAGCACTGTCTCGAACGCGCTGAACCGGCCGCACCTCGTCAGCGCGCTGCTCGTCGACCGGGTGCGCTCCGCCGCCGACCAGCTCGGCTACGTGCCCCTGCAGGCGGCGCAGCAGCTCCGCGCCGGACGCTCAGGGCTCCTCGGCATGACGGTCATCAACATCGCCAACCCGTTCTTCGCCGACGTGGTCGCCGGCGCCGAGGACGCCGCCTCGGCCGCAGGCCTGCGGGTCCTCGTCGGCAACTCCAGCGACGACGCAGCCAAGGAGCGCGACCACCTCGAGTTGTTCGAGCGGGTGCAGGTCGAGGGTGCGCTGGTGAGCCCGTTCGGCCCGGTGGAGCCGTGGCTGCAGAGATTGCGGGGGCGCGGCATCCCGGTCGTCCTCGTCGATGCCGTCGACGACAGCAATGCGCTGCCGTCCGTCTCGTTCGACGATGTCGCCGGCGGCCGGCTGGCCGCGGAGCACCTGCTGGCGACGGGGCGCCGCCGGCTCGCGTTCGTGGGCGCCCGCGAAGAGGTGCGGCAGGTGCGCGAGCGCCTGCACGGCGCACAGCTGGCCGTCGCCGCGCACCCGCGGGCGACGCTCGAGACGATCTGGACGCACCGCACGACCTCCGAGCTCGGCCTCGCGTTCGGCGAGCAGCTCGCCGCCCGCTCCCCCGCCCACCGCCCCGACGGCGTCGTCACCTCGAACGACCACCTCGCGATCGGCCTCGTCCACGGGCTCATCTCCCGGGGCGTGCGCGTGCCCGAGGACATCGCGGTCGTCGGCTACGACGACATCGAGTTCGCGGCGATCGCCGGCGTGCCGCTGACCTCGGTGCGCCAGCCGGCCCGCGAGATGGGGCGCACGGCCGCCGAACTCCTGCTTGCGCGCATCGGCGGCGCGTCGGGCTCCGCCCGCGACGACATCGTCTACCAGCCCGAGCTCGTGGTCCGCGCCTCGACCGGCGGCTGATCCCGCCGGCGCGGGCGCCCTGTCCCGAGCCGCGATCTCCGCTCCGCGGGGGCGCGGGCGCGGCATCGCCGATACGATGACAGCATGACGCAGAAAGCGTTTACCGGCGCCATCCCCGTCATCGGGATCGCCCAGAACCCCCGTCCCGGCCGCTCCGTCCTGAAGCTTCTCGCCCGCCGCCCCGGTCGCATGATCCTGGCGGTGCTCGCGTTCGCGTGCAAAGAGATCCCGCTGTGGTTCCTGCCCGTGGTGACGGCGAGGATCATCGACCTCGTCGCCACGGGCGGCGAGGTGTCGACCGTGCTCATCTGGTTCGGCGTCGCGGCTGTGCTGCTGATCCAGAACTACCCGATGCACATGGTGTACATCCGCAACTTCATGCGGGTGGTGCGCGACACCGGGGCGGACCTCCGCAACGCGCTCGCGGCACGACTGCAGAGCCTGTCCATCGGGTACCACACGCGCGTGAGCTCGTCGATCGTGCAGACCAAAGTGGTCCGCGACGTCGAGAACGTGGAGCTGATGCTGCAGCAGGTGACCCACCCGCTGCTGTCGTCGACCATGGTGCTCGTCGGCGCGATCGTCATGACGGCCATCGCGGTGCCGCAGTTCCTGCCGGTGTACGCGCTCGCGGTGCCCGTCGCCCTCGTGCTGCGCAGCAGCCTCAGCCGCCGCTCGCGGGCACGCAACGAGGTGTTCCGTCGTGAGGTCGAGGGCTTCGCCGCCCGCGTGGGCGAGATGGCCTCGCTCATCCCGGTGACCCGCGCGCACGGCCTGGAGCGCACCGCGGTGTCGCGCGTGCAGGCCGGCGCCGACGGTGTGCGCCGCGCAGGGTACGAGCTCGACCTGTTGAACGGCCACGTCGCGTCGATCTCTTGGGTGGCCATGCAGCTGCTCGGACTCGGATGCCTCGTGCTCGCCGCGGTCTTCGCACTCACCGGCATCCTCCCCATCACGCCCGGCGAGGTCGTGCTGCTGTCGTCGTACTTCACCCTCCTGACGCAGGGCCTCACGCAGCTGCTCATGTTGATCCCCGTCGGCGCGCGCGGCCTGGAGTCGATGCGCTCGATCTCGGAGGTGCTGCAGGAGCCCGACCTGGAGCAGAACGAGGGCAAGCGCTCCGTCGCACACGTGGGCGGGCACCTCGAGCTGCAGCACGTGACGCAGCGCTACCCGGGCGCGGACCGGGATGCCGTGCACGACGTCTCGCTCGACATCGCGCCAGGCGAGACCGTGGCCTTCGTCGGCTCGTCTGGCTCGGGCAAGTCGACGATGCTCAACCTCGTGCTGGGCTTCGTGCGCCCGACATCGGGGCGCATCCTGCTCGACGGCGACGACATGCAGGAGCTCGATCTGCGCACGGTGCGCCAGTGGGTGTCGGTCGTGCCGCAGGAATCGGTGCTGTTCGAGGGCACGATCCGCGAGAACATCGCGTACGGCCTCGACGACGCATCGGACGACCGGCTGCGCGCCGCCCTGCGCGATGCCAACGCCGCCGAGTTCGTCGACACGCTCCCCGACGGCTGGGACACCGTGGTCGGCGAGCGCGGCGCACGCCTGTCGGGCGGGCAGCGGCAGCGCCTCGCGATCGCCCGCGCGCTCGTGCGCGACCCCCGCATCCTCCTCCTCGACGAGGCCACCTCGGCCCTCGACCCGGAGTCCGAGGAGCTCGTGAAGGAGGCGCTCGACCGTCTGATGAGGGGTCGCACGACTCTCGTCGTCGCGCACCGCCTGTCGACCATCCGCCAGGCCGATCGCATCGTCGTGCTGGAGCACGGCGAGGTCGTCGAGGTCGGCAGCCACGACGCGCTCGTCGCCGCGAACGGCCGGTACGCCCACCTGCACGCGACGCAGTCCGGCCTCCCCCGCTGACCCGGCCCCGAACAGCGGAATCGCGAAAGGGTAGATTTCTGCACGCTTCGTCGCGCGGAAATCTACCCTTTCGCGGTTCCGTTGTTCCGAGCGGCGAGCGGCGAGCGGCGAGCGGCGGGGCGGGATAGCGCTTTCCTGCGCTACGGCATACGCTGGGACGGTGGATGCCGGGCGCCCGGCATCCACCCTCCACAGGCTCTTCGACCCGCACAGGGAGCACACGTGACCGAGACCCTCCGCTGCGCCATCGTCGGTACCGGGGCCATCGCCCGCTCGCACGCGTCGGCGGTCGCCGCATACCCGCACGCCGAACTCGTCGCGGCCACCGACCTGTCGCGCGCCTCGGCCGAGGCCTTCGCCGCGGAGCACGGCGTGCCCGCGGTGTACGACGACCTCGACACGATGCTGACGGCCGAGCATCCTGACGTGGTGCTGATCTGCACGCCGCCCGGCGCGCACCCCGCCCAGGCCCTCGCGGCGTTCGCGGCGGGCGCGCACGTCGTCGTCGAGAAGCCGCCGGCACCGTCGCTGGACGAACTGGCGCAGATGACGGATGCCGCTGCCGCCGCCGGCCGCGAGCTCGCGGTCGTGTTCCAGCAGCGCACCGGCACCGCGGCAGCGCACGTCAAGGGCCTGCTCGACGCGGGTGCGCTCGGACGCCCGCTCGTCGCGCAGTGCCAGACGCTCTGGTACCGCGGCGCCGAGTACTTCGCCGTCCCGTGGCGCGGCAGGTGGGAGACCGAGGGCGGCGGAACGACGCTCGGTCACGCGATCCACCAGATCGACCTGCTGGCCTATCTGCTCGGCGACTGGACGCGCGTCGAGGGCCGACTGTGGCGACTGGACCGCGAGACCCAGACCGAGGACGTGTCGACGGCGACCATCGTGTTCGAGGGCGGCGTCGTCGCACAGATGGTGTCGAGCACGCTCTCGCCGCGCGAGGTCAGCAGCGTGCGCATCGACACCGAGAAGGCCACGGTCACCGTCGACCATCTCTACGGCCACGGGCACGAGAACTGGCGCATCACCCCGGCGCCGCACATCGACGCCGCCGAGGCCGAGAGCTGGGCGCTTCCCGCGACGGAGGAGCGCAGCGGGCACGAGCCGCTGCTGCGTGCGGTGTTCGATGCGCTGCGCAGCGGCACGCCACTGCCACCGGTCGCGGACGCTCCCGCGCGTTCGATCGAGATCGTGGCCGCCGTCTACGCGTCGGCCGACGCCGACGGCGCCGTCGTCACGCCGGCGGATCTCGCCGCGCATCCGACGCACCGCACCGGCTTCGCCAGCGCCGTGATCGATCTGCGCCCGGGTCGGTAGCAGCGACGCCGGCGCCCTCTCGCCGGCATCGAAGCGTTTTCGCCTGATCAGGCGATGCGGCAGACTGGGACCGGACACAGGCGTGGTCGGCATCCCGTTACTGAATCGTTCAAATTTCTCGTCCCGGTGTCTTGCGAAACGTTTTTAGACGGGGTACCGTGGCGGGCAAGCGCTTTCCAGCATCGCCCATCCGCACCGAGGGATGCGCCCACCCCGCACACACAGACAACGGAACGTCTGCGCGGAAAGACAGAACACAGACGTTCAAGAGAGGACAAGGATGTTCAGCAAGAAGCGTGCGCTCACCGCCGCGGCGGTCGCCGCCGGCGCGGCCCTGGTACTGGCCGGCTGCGCGTCGGGCGGCACCGGCGACAGCCCCGACGCCACCCCGACGCTCGACCCGAACGAGAAGGTCACCCTGAACATGTCGTTCTGGGGCAACGACGTCCGCGCCGGCCTGTACGACCAGGTCATCGCCGCGTTCGAGGAGCAGTACCCCAACATCACGGTCAACACGTCGTTCCTGGACTTCCCCTCGTACTGGGAGAAGCGCCAGACCGAAGCCGCCGGCGGCGGTCTGCCCGACGTGATGCAGTTCGACTACTCGTACCTGCGGCAGTACTCCGAGAACGGCCTGCTGCTCGAGCTCGACCCCTACCTCGGCAACATCATCGAGACCGACCCGCTGCCCGAGAACATCCTGAGCATCGGCGTCGTGAACGACAAGACCACGGCGATCCCGACCTCCACCAACGCCTGGGGCCTGTTCACCAACCCGAAGCTGCTCGAATCCGTCGGCGTCGACGACTTCGAGGGCGGCAGCTGGGACGACTACACCGAGTGGATGGGCACCGTCACCGACGCGGGCGGCGGAACCGTGTACGGCGGCAGCGACTACACCGGCCGCATCCAGAACTTCGAGGTGCAGCAGCGCGCGAAGGGCAAGGACCTCTTCACCGACGACGGCAAGGCCAACTTCACCGAGAAGGACCTCAAGGCGTTCTGGGAGCAGGGCGCCCCGATCCGCGACGGCATCGGCGTCCCGGCGCAGAAGGCCGAAGAGCTGAAGCCCCTCGGCGCCTTCGACAGCGCGACCGCGGCGAGCGAGCTCACGTGGGACAACTTCGGCGCCGGGTACCTCGCGAACCTGGGCGCGGACTACACCGAGCTGAACCTCGTCGCACCGCCGGTCACCAAGGAGGGCGCGAAGGACCTCTACCTGAAGCCGTCGATGCTCGAAGCCGTGTCGGCCAAGACCAAGCACCCCGAGGCAGCCGCGACGCTCGTGAACTTCCTCGTCAACTCGCCCGAGTCCGGTGAGATCTTCGGCACCAACCGCGGTCTGCCGGCATCCGAGACCGCCCTCGGCGCTGCGACGCTCGACCCGATCGCTCAGCAGATCAAGGACTACGAGGCGTCGATCGCCGACCGTCTCGGCGACGCGCCGCCCGTTCCGATCAACGGCTACGGAACGCTCGAGCAGAAGTTCCTAGAGATCGGTCAGGAGCTCGGCTACGGCACGATCTCGGTCGACGACGCGGTCTCGCAGTTCTTCTCCGAGATGGACACCGTCCTCAACCAGTGACACCCTGCCGCCGGGCCGGACGCACCGGCCCGGCGGCACCCCCTCCCACCCGAAAGGAGCCGCGGTGAGCACGACAGCGACGAGAGTCATCGTCACCGATCGTCCGGCCAAGCGCGGACTCATCCGCAGCGGCCGACCCGAGAGCAAGTTCCAGCGACCCGGCCAGCGCGCGCGGGCACGCCGCGAGACGGCGGCCGGCTACGCGTTCCTCAGCCCGTGGCTGCTCGGCTTCTTCGGCCTGACCGCCATCCCGATGGTGTACTCGCTGTACCTGTCGTTCACGAAGTACAACATCTTCCAGCCGCCCAAGTGGACGGGTCTCGACAACTACATCCGGCTGTTCACGAACGACCCGGTGTTCATCCAGTCGGCCGAGATCACGCTCATCTACGTGTTCATCGGCACGCCGATCACGATGGCGGCCGCCCTCGCCGTGGCGATGCTGCTGAACTTCCGCGACCGGGGCTCGGGCTTCTTCCGCTCCGCGTTCTACGCGCCCTCGCTCATCGGCGGCTCGGTCAGCGTGGCGATCGTGTGGCGGGCGATGTTCTCGACCGACGGTCCCGTCGACAACACCCTGTCGTTCTTCGGCATCGACATCGGGGGCTGGATCGGCAACCCCGCCATGATCATGCCGATGATGATCCTGCTGCACGTGTGGCAGTTCGGCTCGACGATGGTGATCTTCCTCGCCGGCCTCAAGCAGATCCCCAAGGAGCTCTACGAGGCGGCCGAGATGGACGGCGCGGGCGCGTGGCGCCGCTTCACGGCCGTGACGATCCCGATGCTCTCGCCCGTGATCTTCTTCAACCTGCTGCTGGGCCTCATCGGCGCCTTCCAGGTGTTCACGTCGGCGTACATCATCTCCAACGGCACGGGCGGGCCTGCAGGCATGACCAACTTCATCACGGTCTACCTGTACAAGCGCGGCTTCAGCGACGGCCAGATGGGCTACGCGTCCGCGATCGCGTGGGTGCTGCTCGTCGTGGTCGCCATCATCGCCTTCATCCTTTTCCGCACCCAGAAGTCGTGGGTCCACTACGCAGGAGACGACCGATGACCTCCGCATCCTTCACCGACGGCACGATGGAGACCATCGAGCAGGAGATGATGCCCGCCGCGCCCGCCGCGCGCCCGCGCCGGGTGAAGCGCAAGACGTGGCAGACGGTCATCTGGCTCGTGGGACTGCTGGTCATCACCGCGGTCGTGCTGTACCCGCTGGTGTGGCTGTTCTTCGCCACGTTCAAGCCGAACTCCGAGTTCGGCTCGAACACCGGACTGCTGCCCGAGAACCCGTTCTTCGGCAATTACGCGAAGGTGATGGAGGGCATCGCCGGTGTGCCGATGTGGCGGTTCTTCGCGAATTCGCTGATCCTGTCGGTCGCCGCCGTCGTCGGCACCGTGCTCTCGTCGGCGCTCGCGGCCTACGCGTTCGCCCGCGTGCAGTTCAAGGGCCTCGGCATCTTCTTCGCCGCGATGATCGGCACGCTGCTGCTGCCGTTCCACGTCGTGATCATCCCGCAGTACATCATCTTCAACCAGCTCGGATGGGTCGACACCTACATCCCGCTGATCCTGCCGAAGTTCCTCGCGACCGGGGCGTTCTTCGTCTTCCTGATGGTGCAGTTCATGCGTCAGATGCCCCGCGACATGGACGAGGCGGCCCGCATCGACGGCGCCGGGCACTTCCGGATCTTCTGGTCGATCATCCTGCCGCTCATCAAGCCGGCGCTCATCACGTGCGCGATCTTCGCGTTCATCTGGGAGTGGAACGACTTCCTCGGTCCGCTGCTCTATCTGACGAGCCCCGAGAACTACCCGCTGCCGATCGCGCTGCGCCTCTACAACGACGCGTCCTCGGGCGGTGCCGACTACGGCGCGACGGTGACGGCATCCTTCATCGCCCTCGTCCCGGTGCTGCTGTTCTTCATCGTGTTCCAGCGGTTCCTCGTCGACGGCGTCGCCACGCAGGGCCTGAAGGGCTGACGACGATGGACCGCCGCGAACTCCGTGCCGCCCGCAGGGCCGACGCCTCGGGCAGCGGGCCGACGCTCGCCGAGCGCGAGCCGGCCCGCTACCCGGGAGCCAAGGGCGCCTTCGCCCTGTTCGGCGAGGTGCTGCTGACCGGGCTGCTCATCGCCGTGGCGGGCCTGCTGGTCGTGACGCTGCCCGCGGCGCTGGCCGCCGGCATCCGTCACCTGCGTCGGTACGTGAACGCCGAGCAGTCCCACATCCGCACGTTCTGGGCGGACTGGCGCGCGGCTCTGCCGGGCGGACTCGTCGTGGGCGCGGCAGCGACCGTGATCGCCGCCGTGCTCGCGCTCGACATCGTGCTCGCGAACACCGGGGCGCTCCCCGGCGGCGGCCTGGTCGGCATCGTCGGCTGGGCGGCGCTCGTCGTCCTCGCGGTGGCGCTGCTCGCCGCGGCAGGGGCGTGGACGCCCGAGACCGGGTGGCGTGCCGCGGTGCGCGGCGTCCCGTCGGCCCTCGTCGCCGATCCGGTCGGCGCGGTGTACTTCGCCGTCGCCGCGGTGCTGACGGGCGTCGTCACGTGGATGCTGGCACCGCTCATCATCGCCGGCCTCGGCTGCTCGGCGTTCGCCGTCGTCGCCATCCCGGCGCGCCGCACCCGCCGCTGACGCGGCTTCCCTCCCTCCCCCACCCGTCCTCGCGAAGGAGCTCCTCGACGTGCTGTACGGCGCCGATTACAACCCCGACCAGTGGCCGGAGGAGGTGTGGGACGAGGACGTCCGCCTCATGCAGCAGGCCGGTGTCAACATCGTCAGCCTCGGGATCTTCGCGTGGTCGCGCATCCAGCCCGCCGAGGACGTGTGGGACTTCGCGTGGCTCGACACGGTGATCGGCAAGCTGCACGCCGGCGGCATCGCGGTGAATCTCGCCACCGCCACGGCCTCGCCGCCGCCGTGGGTGAGCGCGACGTATCCCGAGACGCTGCCCGCCGACGAGTCCGGTGCCTCGTACTGGCCGGGAAGCCGGCAGCACTTCGCCCCGTCGTCGCCGACCTACCGGCGGCTGGCCGGAGAGCTGGTGCGCCGGCTCGCGGAGCGCTACGCGCACCACCCCGCCGTGGTGATGTGGCATGTGGGCAACGAGTTCGGCTGCCATCTGTGGATGGACTTCTCGGATGCCGCACGCGACGCCTACCGCGACTGGCTGCAGGACCGCTACACGAGCATCGCCGCGCTCAACGACGCGTGGGGCACGAGCTTCTGGTCCCAGCGCTACGGCTCGTTCGACGAGATCTTCCCGCCGCGGCTCGCGCCCTACAGCCACAACCCGTCGTCGATGCTCGACTGGCGCCGTTTCACGAGCGACATGCTGCTGGAGTGCGACCTCCTGGAGCGGGCGATCCTGCTCG
>PJUC01000119.1_pt1 | contig 57175 bp, 51 predicted proteins | sample 1512161 | NCBI WGS metagenome assembly PJUC01 (sample SAMN08177676, study PRJNA422409) | Soil metagenome, whole genome shotgun sequencing project. | isolation source: Soil enriched on filter paper | place: USA: Madison | collected 2015-01-15 | reverse complement strand
GAATTGTATGTTTGCCATATTGTTTTTTGGTTGCACCTTAAGATACAAAATCTTGAGGACAAAAAACAGAAAAACCCCGCCATTTTTTAATGACGGGGTTCTCTTTTAAGAGACCTTTTTAGAAAGCCTCTTTTTTTTATTTATTAAGAAAATATTTCATTTACTTGGGAATTTTTATCTATTTTGAGGCCCTAACCTAATGAAGAATTTAGATATTGAAAGATATCATTTAATGCTATGGAATTTGATTTTAAAGAAGTTTCAGGCGATTCACTGGGAGAATTATTTTCAGTAAATACCTGGAATAGTGCAGTTTTAAAAGTCGTGATGATTTTTGAGCACGGAGGAAAAATAGATCTTCAGGGGGAGGAGATTGAGTTTAAACCATACAGCTTGCTTTTTATCCCCAAAGATGTACGGTTAAGAGCAGTAGCCGGAGAACCCAGGCCCTTTTTCCTCCTGTATTTTTCAGAATCTTTTTTTGACCGGATGGTCATGGATTTTCAACCTCTACAACAATCCCACATTTTCAGCGGTGAAAACCTTTTTTACCGAACGGTCATCATTCCCGAAAAATATAGTGGCTATAATGAATTCATGGCCTACCATATGGAATTGGCGAAACAAAACAGCGACGAACTTATTTATAAAGAATTTGGACTGACCCTGATCAAGCAGGTCCTGCTGACCGGCAATATTTATTTGAATGATTTTGTTGTGGTGGAAAGGAGAGGAAGGCTGGAAGAGATCGAATTGTCGAATAAGTTTCAATGCCTGATCAGTAAGCATGTGCATCAGGAGAAAAAAATACCTTTCTATGCAGAACAGTTGGGTGTAAGCCCAAGAAAGCTGACTTCAGTGACCAAAAAAGTGTTCGGCAAAACGCCGAAAGAACTCATCAGCATCGGTATGCTGAAAATAAGTAAGCAACTTTTGGTCAACAGCAGCAAAAGTATTAAGGAAATCGCCAGGGAGCTTCAATATGAAGATGAGAACAATTTCAGTGCTTGTTTTTCAAAACTCTGTGGCGAGAGCCCAAAAACATACCGAAAAAGGTGGTCAAAAGATGCCTAGTAATAAGTAGATTTTCGCTAATTAACAAGTAATTATTAACTTTGTGGTTTAGCAAGAATTTTCAAGAGATTATAAGATGTTTTCAAATCTACAGGATAAATTAGACAGAGCCTTTAAAGTATTAAAAGGGCAGGGGAATATTACGGAAATCAACGTCGCAGAGACGATGAAGGAAATTCGCAAAGCATTGTTGGATGCCGATGTGAATTACAAAACAGCCAAAACCTTTACCGATGATGTAAAACAAAAAGCCTTAGGGCAGAATGTACTGACCAGTATTTCGCCAGGTCAATTATTGACCAAGATCATGAACGATGAACTAACGGAGTTGATGGGTGGAACGGTTACTGAATTGGAGCTTGGCAAAAACCCAACTGTAATTTTGATCGCTGGTTTGAATGGTGCCGGTAAAACGACCTTCTCGGGTAAGTTGGCCAATTTCTTGAAAGCATCCAAAGGTAAAAAACCATTATTGGTAGCAGGCGACGTTTACCGTCCGGCTGCGATTGACCAATTGGAAGTTTTGGGGTCACAGGTAGGTGTCCCGGTTTATACCGATAGAACGTCTACCGATCCTATTGCGATTGCCGTTGCGGGTGTAGAAGAAGCCAAAAGAAACGGAAACAATGTGGTCATCATCGATACAGCTGGTCGTTTGGCCATCGATGAGCCCTTGATGCAGGAGATTACAGCAGTTAAGGAAGCGACCAAGCCTCAGGAGATCTTGTTCGTGGTGGATTCCATGACTGGACAGGATGCCGTGAATACCGCGAAGACCTTCAACGATCGTCTGGATTTTACCGGGGTCGTATTGACCAAATTAGATGGTGATACCCGTGGTGGTGCAGCTCTTTCCATTAAATCGGTGGTAAACAAACCGATCAAGTTCATTGGTACCGGCGAGAAGATGGAGGCATTGGATGTCTTCCACCCAGATCGTATGGCCTCCCGTATCTTGGGTATGGGTGACGTGGTATCCTTGGTGGAACGTGCGCAGCAGCAATTTGACGAAAAACAAGCGGCGGAATTACAGAAGAAAATCCGCAAAAATAAATTCGATTTCAACGATTTCAAATCCCAGATCCAACAGATCAAGAAAATGGGTAATATGAAGGATTTGATGGGTATGATTCCAGGTGTTGGAAAGGCCATCAAAGATGTGGAGATCGATGATAACGCGTTCAAACCTATTGAAGCGATCATTGATTCCATGACTCCATTTGAACGTGAGAACCCGGATGCGATCGATCAACGTCGTAGAAATCGTATTGCAAAAGGTTCAGGTACGAATCTGGATGAAGTGAACAAGTTGATGAAGCAATTTTCGGATATGCGTAAGGTCATGAAGCAGATGTCCAATCCAGGAATGGCTGCGAAAATGATGCGTAATATGCCTAAAATGCCTGGTAAACCTTTTTAATAGTGGAAGGGAATTAATTGTTAATTTTGTAATATGGACGAACCCAGTCAGCTATCAGCATACGGTAAGATACTTTTAATGGCTATCATTGGTATCTTATTGGTTGTTGGGACCATGTTATTAGCAAAATTCCTTTCTCCAAAAAATCCGAATCCCATCAAGTTGAGCACCTATGAGTGCGGTGAAGAATCCAAGGGGACTTCCTGGGTACAGTTCAATCCCAGGTTCTACGTCATTGCCTTGGTTTTTTTATTGTTTGATGTGGAACTGTTGTTTATATTTCCTTGGGCAACCGTATTCGGGAATGCAGACTTTATTGCTGCCGATTCCCGTTGGGGATGGTTCACCTTGATTGAAATGGGAATCTTCCTGGCGATTTTGGTTGTAGGCCTGATCTATGTTTGGAAAAGTGGGGATATCAGTTGGATAAAACCCACCCATCAGAAACCTACGGTTTCGGTCGGTATTCCTGCTTCTGCCTATGATCGATTGAATGCAACAACCTATGCTGTCCGAGATTTCAAAGAGAAAGAAATAGAAGAAGTGCTTGCCGAAAAGGCAGCTGCTCCGGTAAAATTGGGATTTAAGCCGAAATTTAAGAAACCAAATTCCGAATCATGAGCCTAGATCAACGCTTACAGCAAAATAATGGGGTGATCATCGCCAAGATGGACGATCTGCTGAATTGGGCAAGGTTGTCATCGATGTGGCCAATTAGTTTTGGTATTGCCTGCTGTGCGATCGAGATGATGGGCGCCATGGCTGCCACCTACGATCTGGATCGATTGGGGGTATTCCCGAGGCCCTCACCTAGGCAGTCGGATGTGATGATCATTGCTGGAACGGTGACTTTTAAGATGGCCGACCGGATCAAAAAATTATACGAACAGATGCCCGATCCGAAATATGTGATTTCGATGGGTTCCTGTTCCAACTGTGGTGGGCCTTATTGGCAACACGGTTATCATGTGGTAAAAGGAGTGGATAAGATCATTCCGGTGGATGTGTATGTGCAGGGATGTCCTCCTAGGCCAGAAGCATTGATCGGGGCTTTCCTGGAATTACAAAAAATAATAGAAAAACAGTCTTTATTGCAGGGGGATATATTTCCTACCGCGATAGAGCAATAGCATACAATATGGCAAAAGATTTTTATGGTGACCTTCGATTAGGGATCCTAGGCGGTGGTCAATTGGGCAGGATGCTGATCCAAGAAGCTATCAATTTTAATGTGAATATCCATGTGTTGGATCCTGATCCGAATGCGCCCTGCAAGAAACTATGTAATCAGTTTGAAGTAGGGTCACTATCGGATTATGATACCGTTTATAATTTCGGCAAGGATCTGGATATGATCACGATTGAGATTGAAAAGGTAAATGTGGATGCATTGGAGGCGTTGGAAGAAGAGGGAGTGATTGTGTACCCGCAATCCCGCGTGATTCGGTTGATCCAGGATAAAGGCTTGCAAAAACAGTTCTTTAAACAGAATGATATTCCAACTTCAGCCTTTCAGTTTGTTTCCAATCGGGAAGGGTTAAGAAATTGCCATATTCAATTGCCTTTTATCCAAAAAATGAGGAAAGATGGATACGATGGTAAAGGGGTTAAAAAAATATCAACTGCGGCTGATTTCGAGCATGCCTTTGATGAGCCGAGCATCGTAGAGGAATTGGTGAATTTTGAGAAGGAGATTGCGGTTATTGTAGCCAGGAACGATCGTGGTGAGATGAGTACTTTTCCGATGGTGGAAATGGAATTCAATCCGCAGGCGAACCTGGTGGAGTTCTTGATTGCTCCATCTACCTATTCCTTTGATATCCAATCAAAAGCAGAAAGTATTGCCAAGAAGATTGCAAATGATCTTCAGATCGTGGGTTTGTTGGCCGTAGAGATGTTCCTAACAGCAGATGGAGATATATTGGTCAATGAATTGGCTCCAAGACCGCATAACAGTGGTCATCAGACCATTGAAGGCAATTATACGTCGCAGTTCGGACAGCATCTACGTGCGATTTTCAATCTTCCTTTGGGAAATACGGAATCACGTAGCAATGCGATTATGATCAATTTATTGGGTGAGGATGGGTATGAGGGACTGGCGAGATACGAAGGTCTGGAAGAGGCATTGGCGATGGATGGTGTATATGTACATCTGTATGGTAAGAAATATACCAAACCCTTCCGTAAAATGGGGCATGTTACGATCGTGAATCCGGATCGATCCTTAGCGATTGAGAATGCTCGAAAAATACAATCTTTGATTAAAGTTATAGCATAAAACAGAATATATTAAGATGGAAAATCCAAAAGTAAGTGTCATCATGGGAAGTAAATCGGATCTTCCGGTTATGCAGGATGCTATTGAAGTTTTAAAATATTTAGGTGTAGAATGTGAAGTGACTATCGTTTCGGCACATCGTACGCCAAAGCGTATGTTCGATTTTGCAGAACAGGCTGCTGGGAGAGGGATAAAGGTGATTATTGCTGGAGCCGGGGGTGCTGCGCACCTGCCAGGGATGGTGGCTTCGATTACGACCTTGCCGGTGATTGGTGTGCCTGTTAAATCTTCTAATTCTATTGATGGTTGGGATTCTGTGTTGTCTATTTTGCAGATGCCTAATGGGATTCCGGTGGCTACAGTTGCTTTAAATGCGGCAAAGAATGCTGGGATTTTGGCAGCACAGATTTTGGCTACGGCAGATGATAAGTTGGTTGTAGCGTTGCAGGGGTTTAAGGATGAGTTGAGGGAGAAGGTGGAAGAGACCGCAGAGGAAGTGGAGAGATTAAGGTTTTAGGGATTAGCGTCATTGCGAGGATCTGCGTCATTGCGAGGAGGTACGACGAAGCAATCTTTGGACTAAGCGAAAGATTGCTTCGTTCCTCGCAATGACGGCTCTTATTTAAAATTCTTCTGCATATAATCAAAGCTTTTCTTAATACTCGCATATTTATCCGCAGAATAAATCTCATCCTGTTCCACATACGCATATTTCAATCCGCTTTCATTCGCAAAAGTAGCCATATTGATATAATTAATACTTCCGGTTCCCACCTCCGTATACTTAGTCGTCCGAGTTATCTCATCCAAATTGATCGTATCCCTTTTTCCAGTCTTTGGATCTAATTTATTCTGATCCAAAGGAACAGAATTCGCACGATCCATATCCTTGACATGCCATTGACTGAACCTACCTGGATATTTATCAAAATAAGTCTGCGGACTTTCTCCCGCCTTATTGATCCAGAATAGATCCAGTTCAAAACTCACTAGATCAGGTTCTGTAAATGCCAATAGGATATCCAATCCCTTCGTCCCATTTCCAAATTCTTTAAATTCCCAGAAGTGGTTATGGTATCCCATTTTTATCCCAGCCTTCTTCGACATTTCTCCAGCCTTGTTCAATTGTTCCGCCATATACTGATAACTGGCCACATCCAATTGGTTCAACTTATGCATAGGAGGAACGGGAACTACAATAAACTCCTGACCAAGATTATGGGCAATCTCAATATATTTCTCCAGGTTTTCCTTATCCGTAACATCCTTGTCCAAATATTTCTGAAGATCGTAATGCCCGGAATGTGTCTTCAGGTCATTATCGTTCAGGAATTTTTTGAGCTGATCCGTACTGATGCCCCAGTGGTTACCATTACTTGGGTCTGCCCCGAAAGTTTCTACATGTTTATACCCGATCTTGGCGATATTCTTCAAAGTTTCTTCGGGGTTCTGTGCGAGCAGATCCCTAAGCGTGAACAATTGTAATCCGATATTGTGGAGAGGCGAATCAGAGCCTGGTTTTGCGTTATCACAGGATAAAAATTGGGGTGCAATTAATCCACCTGCGATACCTAAGCCTGCAAGCCTAAGGAAGTTTCTTCTTGATTGTAACATAGTGTTTTTAATCTATTAATTGAATATAGCCAAAATATTTAGAAATAGTAACGAAAAAAAAAGGATTCTAAGTATAGAATCCTTTCATATGTGTTCGAAATTAGATCTGACTTATACCGTCATGATATCTTTTTCTTTCAATTCAGCTAATTGATCAACTTTAGCGATATAAGCATCGGTTAATTTTTGAACTTCAGCTTCACCAGTTTTGATCTCATCTTCCGATGCACCGTCGTTCTTCAATTTCTTGATCGCTTCATTGGCATCCTTACGGATATTACGGATAGAAACACGACCTTTTTCGGTTTCTTCTTTGGCTTTTTTCACTAGATCGCGACGGCGTTCCTCGGTCAAAGGAGGTACAGCCAATCGGATGATTGAACCGTCGTTCTGAGGGTTCAAACCAATATTAGAATCCATGATTGCTTTTTCGATCACAGATAACATTGGCTTTTCCCAAGGTTGGATCACGATTGTTCTTGCATCAGGCGTATTCACATTGGCTACCTGCGCCAAAGGCGTAGAAGTACCATAGTAATCCACATAAATTCCATCAAGCATACCTGGGCTTGCTTTTCCCGCACGGATCTTCGTTAATTCAGTCTCCGTATGAGCAACAGCCTTTGTCATGCTTTCTTTGCATTCGTCCAGTTGAAGTGATATAAATTCGTTCATATCTTGATTGTATATTATCGTTATTATTCAGTTAACTAACTACGGTTCCAACATGCTCGCCATTGGCCAATTTCAATAGGTTTCCTGGTTTGTTCATGTCGAAAACAATGATAGGTAGGTTGTTTTCTTGGCATAGGGTAAATGCCGTCATATCCATTACGTTCAGTCCTTTTTCATATACATCCGTGAAAGAGATATGATCGAATTTCTTCGCATTAGGATCTTTTTCTGGATCGGCAGTATAGATACCATCTACACGTGTTCCTTTCAACACCGCATCGGCATTGATCTCGATAGCACGTAAAGAGGCAGCAGTATCCGTTGTGAAATAAGGGTTACCAGTTCCGGCACCAAAGATCACGATACGACCTTTTTCTAAGTGGCGAACAGCGCGTCTGCGGATAAAAGGTTCGCAGATCTGTTCCATTTTGATGGCGGTCAATAAGCGGGTTTTCATACCTGCTTTTTCCAATGCGTCCTGTAAAGCCATAGAGTTGATCACGGTGGCCAACATACCCATATAATCCGCTTGTACACGGTCCATTCCAGCTTTTTCAGCACTCAATCCACGGTAGATATTTCCACCGCCAATTACGATTGCGATTTCCATGCCTAAAGCATGAAGTTCCTGAATGTCGTTTGCGTATTGTTGAACACGATTAATGTCAATTCCGTAGCTTTGTTCACCCATCAAAGCTTCACCACTGAGTTTAAGGAGGATACGTTTGTATTTCATATTTGATTTTTGGAATATTTCCAAAAGCCAAAGATATGACTTTTTGCTTGCGATTAGTTAGATTTATTCTCTTTTTTTACCTTTTCGATCACCTCTTCATAAAATTTCTCGTATCGTGGAACGATTTTGCTCAGTTCAAATTCCTTCGCTCGGGTCAATGCATTCTCCTTAAATTGATTCAGCACCTCGCAGTCTTTCAAGATATGGATGGCATTTTTTGCCATATCATCCACATCGCCCACATTGCTCAGGTATCCGCTGAACCCCTGCACATTCAGTTCTGGAAGACCTCCAGTATTGGAGGAGATCACAGGCACTTTACAGGCCATGGCTTCAAGGGCTGCAAGTCCAAAACTCTCTGATCCTGATGGCATAATGAACAGGTCGGCAATGGAAAGAATTTCCTCGATGGCATCCTGCTTGCCTAAGAAACGGATACAATCGGTTATGCCCAATTCGCGTGCCTGCTCTTCAGCATTCCGACGTTCCGGGCCATCCCCAACCATTAAAAGTTTACTTGGAACTTCCTGGATGATTTTATGGAAGATCTTGACGACATCGTCCACGCGTTTTACCTTACGGAAGTTGGAGGTGTGAACGATGATCCGTTCATGGTTAGGCGCGATTGCCTTTTTGAAGTGCTCATGGTTTTTATTGTGGAATCTATGAAGATCAATAAAATTAGGGATGACTTCAATATGATTGCTGATATCGAAATAGCTTAGGGTCTGTTCTTTAAGGCTATCGGAAACCGTGGTTACCCCATCGGATTTGTTGATCGAGAAGGTGACTACCGGGCTAAAACTTTTATCCTTACCCACTAGGGTAATGTCTGTACCGTGTAAGGTGGTGACTACCGGGATGTTGATGCCGTAGGTTGCCAAGATCTGTTTGGCCAAAAAGGCTACAGAGGCATGTGGGATGGCATAGTGCACATGTAAGAGGTCTAAGTTTTCAAATCGGACCACGTCTACCAGCTTACTGGCCAGTGCGGTTTCGTAAGGAGGGAAATCAAATAAAGGATATTGGTTGATCGCCACTTCATGGTAATATAAGTTTTCGGAGAAGAAATCCAATCGTGCAGGTTGGCTATAGGTGATGAAATGTACCTGATGTCCGTTGTTAGCCAATGCTTTACCGAGTTCAGTTGCCACTACACCGCTTCCCCCAAAGGTCGGATAGCATACGATTCCTATTTTCATACGTTTATGTTTGTTGGTTTAAAGATAAGGATGCTTTATTAATTGTGGTGCAAAATTTTTATCAGTTTATTATTTATGCTAATTTTATTACAAATGAACTATAATCCAGAAGAATTAATGAATGAATTGTCCTTTAGAACTTCCAGATCTGGGGGGAAAGGTGGGCAGAATGTGAACAAAGTTTCCTCCAAGGTTACTTTGATATGGAATGTTGCGGAGTCTAATGTTTTTGATGAAGAGGAGAAGGGGATTATTCTGGAGAAATTGGCGAATAGGATCAATAAGGAAGGGGAATTGTTGATGGATTCTTCGGAGGATAGGAGCCAGTTGAGGAATAAGGATATTGTGGTTGAAAGGTTTTTGAAGGTGATGGAAGAGGCGGTGAAGGTGGAGAAGAAAAGGATTAAGACCAAGATTCCGAAGAGTGTGGTTTTGGAAAGGCTGGATCGGAAAAAGAAGCAAGGCGCTAAGAAATCGGACCGGAACTGGCGGTATAATCCGTAGGATTGTGGGGTGGGATTGTAGGGTAGGGGGGGGCGTCATTGCGAGGAGGCACGACGAAGCAATCTTTGGACTAATCGAAAGATTGCTTCGTACCTCGCAATGACGCGGTAAAGTCTCCTCGCAATGACGAAAGATTGCTTCGTGCCTCGCAATGACGCTTAAAAATTATACCCCTGTAAATCAACCAATTATACCAAAAACAAAAAATAAAACTAAAAAATTAGTTGATAAACTAAAAACTTAGTTATACCTTAGTCTTATAATCGATTATAGGCAATATTGTCTTTTTTAATAAACACAAGTATGGACGAATTAAAAGAACTTACTAAAGCCGAGGAGCAGATCATGCACGTGCTATGGGAATTTGAAGGTGGATTTGTAAAAGATGTCATCGACCAATTACCCGCTCCGAAGCCCGCATATAATACGGTATCAACCATCATCAGGATCCTCGAAACCAAGGGTTTTGTGGGCCATGAATCCTTTGGGAAAAGCCATCGGTATTTTCCATTGATTCAAAAAGAAGAGTATAAGAAGTTAATTACAGGAAAACTCCTGCAGGGATATTTTGAAAACTCCGCGAGCAGCATGTTGTCTTTTTTCTTGGAAGATAAGAAATTGGATGTTCAAGAGTTGGATGATATCCTAAAACTGATTCAAAAACATAAGTCATAAACCTTATTTGATTGCCATGAACTATATTTTGCTTGTCAATATTTCCCTGGTATTATTTTATCTATTATATAGATACGGTTTAAAAAGGTTGACCTTTTTGAAATGGAATAGATTCTATATCCTTTTGGGATTGATTTCTTCCATGCTGATACCCATTGGATTATATATTTCCTATGAGGTACCACAGGCAATGGTCATCCAAATACCTGAACTAATTATCCAGGCAGGAATAGAAAATGTAGAAACTGCAGCATCACCTTTAATAGAAGAAAAGCAGGAGTGGAGCATTTCACAAATCGCTATGATCATCTACGGATTAGGCATCTTATTAGGCATAGGGAGGTTGGTCTATCAATTTTTTCTAGTCAACCGACGCATAGCCAATCCAGCAGAAAATGAGAGTTTCTCCTTTTTTGGAACCATCAGTATGGGCGAAAAGGTAAAGGATAACAGTTTGATGAACAAACATGAAGAAATTCATGTTAAACAGGGTCATTCCTATGACCTCGTGTTGATGGATATCATCTGTATCCTAAATTGGTTCAACCCGGTTGTTTACCTATTCCGGAAGGAGATGAAACTGCTACATGAATATTTGGTGGATAGTAATTTTGGCGATTCCAAAGTAAAATATGCGGAGCTTTTGTTGGCTTATGCCTTGAACACGAATCAGTATGCATTGAGTTATGAGTTTTCCAATAAATCATTACTAAAAGAAAGAATTACCATGTTATTTAAAGAAAAAACGAAGAAAAACAGAATAATGATCTATTTCAGTGTGTTGCCGATTTTAGCGTTACTAATGGGTTTAACACAAGGCTTTAAGACTTTAGATCAAGAAGAAGTTATTCAGCCCTTATTGGAGAAAGCCGTGATAGAATCAAGCCAGGTTGGAAGGAATGAAGTTGAGGCAAATGAAGTTGGATCGACGGAATTGGTTGCAAATGAACAAGTACTAACTGAACAGGAATCCTATAAGGTATCATCTACTCCAATAGAAACTGGATCTATCAATCAGGCACAAGAACAGGCTGCTTTAGATACCATAAAGCCTAAAAATAAAAAAGTGATGGCTTTTGATCAAGTGGAAGTTCCTGCAGACTATCCAGGAGGAATTATGGCTTTTAGAAAAGAAGTACAGGAAAAAATTGTTTATCCAGCAAGCGCAATAGAAGCAGGAGTGAAAGGTACTTGCCAATATTCTTTTGTTATTGATGTTACTGGTAATATAACTGATATTAATGTAGATAAATCGTTGTCTTCGGATATAGATAAAGAGGTTATCAAAGCTTTAGAAAATACGCAAAATTGGAAGTCAGCAATAACAGATGGGAAAAAAGTACCTGTGAAATTTATATTACCAATTCGATTAGATTTTTCTATTCAATAATGAAATTAAGGTTTCTTTACATCCTTTTTTTCATCCTCTTTGTTTCCTGTTCTGGGCCAAGGTTTATTAAAGAAGGGCATTTCTTTAATGATATCGACCGCTATTTCAACCCTAAGGAAGAAATCAATGTTTGGTTATATTATAATTTTAAACATCGGGAGCAGGGACAATCAGGATTACGCCTCCAATCACTTTATCCCACAGATGAGGAATTGTTGAATAAGGCCAATCTCTTAAAAAGAGGGAACCGTATTTTATTTAGTGTGGTGCCCGAGATTCAACCATTTTATAATATGATCGCTGTTCAGCATCGCTGGGCCCTAAAAAACTTAAAGCAGTTCGAAAAGCAGGAATATCAAGGTGTAACATACTATCAAAGAGATATCGCTCACGAAAAGTTTAAGATTCGGGAAGTGTACATAGAAGTTCCGAATAAAGATCCATTGAGTTTTTTAGGTTATGTAAGCCATGCGGAAGACAGAAAAAACCCTTTGGCTTTATTTGATTACCTGGCGAAGATAAATGCTTTTGCTCTAAACAAAGAAAAAGACTATAAAATGGCCTGGCGTAGCCAAGGGATTTCCGATAGCCGATCTACCGCAGTAAAAGCAACTATTCCGTTGGAAATTTTGAAAAAAGAAAAGAAGCTTTTCCTAAAGGTATTTGAAAAGATAAATGATGACCAGGTCATTGCTTATTTTCAATTGCTGCAACATGGTGATCCTGCAGAAATAAGCTTAAAATTGGAACCAGGCACCTATTTTCTCGAATACCTGGATAAAAACTTAGCGCTTCAGAAAAGGGATACAATTTCCCATTAATTTTTAAAGCCCAAGACTATAGTTTAATCTAAGAATGGTGATTAATATTTAACTTTATTTGTATTTTTACAAAACCAAGTGAAAATCAATTATTATGAGATTATCAATTATTCTTTCCTGTTTTGCACTTTTTGTTGTAAGTCAACTTCTTTTCGTGAATTTATCCTTTTCTCAGGAGGTATTACCAACACAAACCGCTGAACAGGATACGGTATATGATAGCACCTCATTGGAGAATTTTGGAAGAGAGGGTGTTGTTGCTGCAGAACCATTAAAAGGAATGACCAATTTTAGGAAAATGATTTTGAACAATTATCGAGTACCTGCTTCAGCTATTAGCAATGGGGTAAATGGTGCTGTAATCTGTTCATTTGTGATCACAAAGGAGGGAACACTAACTGATGTTAAAATTGTTCAACATCTAGGCTATGGAACAGGCGAAGAATTAAGGCGAGTATTAAGGAGTTCTGCGAAGAAATACCTCTGGAAACCAGGAACAGTTGATGGTCAACCAAAATCCATACGATACAATATACCATTTACCATATCTACTCAATAGGGACATTATGGACAAATTAAAGTATTTGATATTCTCATTGGTGACTTTGATAGGTACAAGTGCTTATGCACAAGATAAAGCACCAGAACTTTCTCGGAAAGTAGACAAAATAGACCAAGTTCCTGAAGCAGAATTTGGCTTGAACGCTTTTCGTCATCAAGTGGCCAGTCTCTTTGTTCCGACTCAAGAAGCCATTAAAGCAAAGGCAAGTGGCACCTTATTGGCTACTTTCGTTATCTCTAAAACTGGAGAACTGACCGATATCGAAATTGTAAAGGACATGGGCTACGGCATGGGGGAGGAATACAAACGTGTATTAAAGGAAATTGCGAAAAAAAGCAAATGGAAGCCAGGAGTGCATAATAATGAAAAAGTGGCAGTAAAATACGCACTTCCTTTACGATTTGCGTTGTAACTTTCCGATTTGGCTAACTTACTTTCTCCCGGATTTGATTTCCCGGATTTCCTGCTGTAGAGACTCGATGCGATCGATCAGGTTTTGGACCACTTCAATTCCCTGTACATTGATCTCCAGTTCATAATGCCATGTGGAAAATCTTTCCAAAACAATGATCTGTTCCTCTTCTATATATTCCTGTTCTTCTTGGTAAATGATTTCTATCAATCCATTGTTATGAAGTTCCTGGATGAAATCCTGTTCGATATTGTTGGATCGGCAGATATCGATTACCCTAAATAATGTCTTTTCCATAGTCTACTTCATTGAATCTGCTAATTGTTGAACAATTTTCTTTTGTTCCTCTGTTAAATTTTTGGGGAGTTTCACGTGGATTTCTGCATATAAATCGCCATGTTCATCTTCCTTTTTATAGATCGGGAATCCTTTTCCCTTCAATCTGATCTTGCTGCCGTTCTGTGTTTCGGGCTTGATCTTCACGTTGATTTTCCCGCTAAGCGTTTCGACTAAGCTATCGCCACCCAAAAGGGCAGTAGGTAGGTCAATGTCAATATGTGTATAAAGGTCATTCCCCTTGCGCTGGAATCTCGGATCTGGTTTAATATGGAAAGTGATATAAAGATCGCCTTTCGGTCCGCCGTTTACACCTTCTGCACCCTGACCCTTCAATCTGATCTTTTGGCCATCTTCCACGCCTGCAGGAATAGTGATACGGATGTTCTTACCATTTACGGTAAACGTTTGTTTGTGGGATTGGGATGCCTGAAGGAGGGTTAATTCCAAAGAGGTCTCATAATCCTGTCCCCTGTAACTTCCTCTTCTGCCCGAACTCCGACCTCCGGAAAAGCGGGAACCGAATAATTCTTCAAAAAAGTCGGAATATTCGCCGGTATCATAATTTCCGGAATAGTTGAAGTCAAAACCTTCAAAAGGATTTCCCCCTGCACCCTGTCGTGCTCCTTGCTGTTGACGGTACTGTTGCTGGGCTTTTTCATATTCTTCGCCATGCTTCCAATTTTCACCGTATTGATCGTATTTCTTTCGCTTTTCGGGATCGGTCAATACTTCATTGGCTTCATTGATCTCCTGGAATCTTTTTTTTGCATCTTCATCGTTCGGATTTAGATCGGGGTGGAATTTTCTTGCCAGCTTGCGGTAGGCTTTTTTGATGTCCTCCTGGCTCGCCGATTTATCTAAACCGAGTACTTTATAATAGTCTAAAAACGCCATTTTATAATTTGATTTAAGAATAGAACAAGTGGATTGGGGATTTTGTTTATACTCCCTTATATCAAATGTACGACCTTGAAATGGAGAAAGCAATGAGAAAATAGGAAAACAATGTGCGCTTGAAAGTGTTGATTAATAAAAAGAAATAAGATGGATACGAATAGACTTTCAAAGGCGATGGAATCGTCGCTGATCAAACAGATGACGAAGGAGAATCAGGCTTCTCAGATTTATTTGGCATTAGGAATCTGGGCTGATACACAAGGATATGGTGGAGTTTCTAATTTTTTGTTCCGCCATGCACAAGAAGAACGTAATCACATGATCAAAATCATGATGTACATATTGGAAAGAGGAGGGACGCCGAAGGTGGAAGCTGTTGAGGCGCCGAAAAGATTGCCAAAGAGCATGACGGAATGCTTTAACATGGTTCTTGAACATGAAATTGATAATACCAATGCTATTTATAACCTGGTGAACCAATCCATGGATGAAAAGGATTGGGCAACCTGGAACTTTGCACAGTGGTTTGTGAAGGAGCAGATTGAAGAAGAGAAATTAGCACTTCAGTTGATCGATAAATTGAAGATTGCCGGTGGAGATCGTGCAACCGATGAATCGTTGTTTGCGTTGGATAAATTCTTGGAAAGTGCACCGGATGAGGTGACATTGGCAAGGGAATCAACTGCGGATAATCCTGAATAAAGGACCTTCCGATGTCCACAGAAATTTGACCGTTTCTGTGGACATCGGTTCATTTAGCTCTTTTTATGCTAGCTTAATTTATTCTAGGATCCATTTTATTGCTTGGTTTAAGGTTTCTTGAGGATCTTGGGATTTTGTTAATATATCGGGAATGATTTGCCCTTTATAGACCTTTCCCAATCTGTCTTTTACTAACGCACTTGCTAAATTAAGCGCTCCACCATTAGATAGAGGAATGAACTGATTAGCTGTTGTTAGTCCTGCTGTGTTTTCACCAATCAACTTTACATTTGGCATACCTATAAAAGAGATAGCGGTCATCTCCCCACTACTTGCTGTTTTAATACTGGTAAGAACAGCAATTTTATTTACCTTAAATCTTTTAGGCGTAATTTTTAATGTTATTCTTCCAAATTTTCCAGCTGATGAATAAAGTGGTTGGTCCGCTTGATTTGTTTTAAATGTAATAATATTTCCATCTGCAATAAGCGCATTTAAACCAGCAATCATAGGATGCATATTTCCGCCCGAATTGTTTCTTAAATCAATGATCCATCCCTTTGGATTTTGTTGTTGTAGGGAAAGGACAAGATCATTTAAGTGGTCGGCAAATGCTTGCTGACTTTCTGGAAAAGTAGACCCAAAACGAGGTACATTGACATAAGCTATTCTTTCATCGAGCATTTTTCCTGAGGATAATTCAAGAGGAGACCTAGTTTTATTTTCTTCTATGGGTTTGCTCGTATATGCTCTATATGCTTCCGGACTATAGTATTGGCTATGAAAATCCTTTGCTTTTCTCAAATGAGATAAATAGAAATTTGCAACTTGTTGTGCCCCATTTTCTAGTGTTAGACCAGCTAATGCCGCAGGTGTTTGGGCGATGATATCCTTCCAAATTAAGCTATCATTAACAATGCTCATTTGTTGGATCTTTGATTTGATTTCTTCACTTAATTCAAGGATTTCCTTAGCAGGTGGAGTATTAATCCAATCTGTTTTTATTTCATCTATAAATAGATTTCCAAGTCCACCCATATTAACAAAAAGAACCATGGATTTAACCTCCGGTTGAACTAAAATGGAAAAATTAACATTTTGCCATTCACCTGATTTGGCTGGATCAACAACCATTTGGCTTCCCTCTCCTCCAATTCTTTTTTTATTCTCATCAAAAAACTGAATGAAAAAATTAGCCATTAGCTGCTTACTGTCCGTTTTTATTTTAGAGGAAACTTGAAGCTTTGTTAATTTACTGATTTCAATCGAAAAAATATTGGAAGCCATTAACATGGCTTTCACTTCCTTTTTGTAAAACTGTAGGCTGTGTTTTCCTTGATGTTTATCGGAAGTGGTAATTCTTAGGATATTATTTAACGTATCTTGATTATTCAAATACCATCCTTGTGGTTTTCCATCCGTATTAAAACTTTCAAAATTGCCATTTATGATTTGGGCGTGGGAGATACTTAGACCAAAAAGAAATAGTATGATCATTTTAAGGAGCTTGATAATAATATGAGCTATCATGTCACTTGAGATTTAAATATTAATGCTTATTATAGTAATCTAAGTTTCCACTTAATCCGATCTGATTGACCACCTTGCTCTTTTTTAATCCCCTAATATGACTGAGTCCTGATAATTGGGCATCTAAACTATCTATTTTACTGACATTGGATAAATCAATCAATGAATTATCCACGTTTGCATTCAATCGATGGATATTATATCCTTTGAAGCTTAGCTTTGATTCGTCTTTGAGATTCACATTTAATGTGGATGCAATTTTTATGGCATCCCTATAATATTCATGAAATGCAATAGTCGAATTTTTCGCTAGGGTGAAACTTTCAATGGAGGTAGCTACTGTGTCCCTACTTCTGTATTCCACCTGACCATTAAGATTATTTAATAGCAGTGATTTTATTTTTTGCGCAGAGAGACTAATTACTATCTTCTCGATCTTACTGCCTTTTAAATTCAAAACTAATTGTCTGTTTTTTATTTGATGATCGACATCCATTAAATAATAGGGGGACATACATTCTACTCTTGCCTTTTCATCATCTTCGTTAATTTCCAATAACACCAAATCCTTGTCGCCTTTGCCATTAATCACGATATCATCAATATCATCAAGAGAAATAGGGTCTGCTGTTACATCATGGCTGAAATGGAGCATGAATTTGGATATAGGATCTGTTGTAACCGGATCTGCCTTCAAATCCATGGACGATTGGTTGGGATCAATGCGGATTCTTCCGCTCAATGGAGCTAATAGTATAAAACCTAAGAATAAAATGAACATCGTTAGGAAAATATATATGTTTGTCTTTTTCATGATTTCTTAATTATCATTATATAATTGAATTAATTCTTCTCTACTGATGCCTAAAAGTTTTGCCATCTGAAAGAAGTTTGGCGCTTCATGTAGAAGGAAATTTGATCGCCTAGCGTGAAGAATCCTATCTTTCGCATCCAAAGAAACAAAGAATCCTAAACCTCTTTTATTATAGATGATTTCATCTTGTTGGAGCTTATCATAAGATCTCATAACCGTATTCGGATTCACTTCAATCAGTGATCCCAATTCGCGTACAGAAGGGATCTTTTCATCCAATTTCCATTCATCCTTTAGGATTTTTTCCATCACCAAATCAATTATTTGAATATAAATGGGTTTTTCATTGGAGAATTTCATCAGTGTACCTCCTTTTCTTTTAATAGATAGTAAAAACTTATGTATGCGAAGATAGCTGCAATACTACCCAATACATAGGGATATGCTTTTACATAAGCTTCATTATTGATGAATTGCGTAAATCCACCTGCCCAAAGATGTTCCATTACCAGACTTGATAAATAAGCGTACGCAATGAAAATTAGGATGGATATTAATCTACTGTATTTACGGAAATAGAGAATACCGACAAGGTAAACTGGAAGAAATAGGAAGAAAATAAAGCTATATTTTAAGACATCTAAGTTTATATTGGCATTATTTAAGATGCTGTTCTCTGGGATTTTTGTGTACAGATAACCTAATTTTTCATAGCCTTCCTTCGCTAAATCCAGGTAATTGAACTGGAAATAGAACTGGATAATATAATTGCATAGGACAATAAAGATCAAATTAATAAGGAATACTAGACTACAAAAGATTATAATTCCAAAAAACCTATCTTTCGTACTTAATGGCAAAGTAAATTCAATGGGATTGTAGAGAATTTTTTGAAGGATAATAAGATTAAGAATAGGGAATAGAATAGCAAGTATTGGCGAGGTTTCAAAATAAGTATGTTCTGCAAGCTGTACCGCAGTAATATAATTCTTGGCTGTTTCAAAACCATTTTTCTCGGATAGTATACTTAGGGTATTGCTGTTGGTCAGGTAAAATATGATGCCAAAGCCAGCAAAAGCAACCAATAAAATCGAAGTAAAGATGGATTTGTTCCCTCTGAAGATGAGTAAGGCGTAATTTAAAGCTGCTTTCATTTCACTGTAGTTTTTGAAGGATTAATAAATGCATTGAATAAAAATTCAATGTCCATGTTGGAGGTTGCCTCCGTCTTATTGATGATCAGGTATTTATTTCCGATCACCTCTTCAGTTTGAAAGATAATCTCATCTCCAGGAGTGATTTCTGAAGTAATGGCATATTGATCGTTGATGTCGGATAGGCTTTTATCTAAAATTAATTCACCATGATGAAGGATCAAGAGATGATCGAGCAGCTGATCGATATCACGGATCTGATGGCTAGCAATGACCACTGTTTTTTCTGGTGTCAGACTATTGGCCAATAACCTTCTGAATATAGTTTTGGATGGGATATCTAATCCATTTGTCGGTTCATCCATCAACAGAACGGCCGTATTACAGGCTAATCCAAATGCCAGATGTACTTTTTTACCTTGACCTAAGGAGAGACTGCTTAGGTGGCTATTAGGATCAATTTGAAATTCCTGTAAATAGTTTTCAAATTCAGCATAATTAAAATTGCTGTAAAAATTACCATACATCCTGCCGAAATCATGGACATACAAATAAGGCAGAGTGGTCGTGTCACCCAAATAAAATACCTGGTCGAAGTACTTACCTGAACGTTCCTTGCTATTTATCCCTCCGAATTTAATATCACCTTCCTTTGGGAGAAGAAGACCTTCCATCAATTTGATCAGGGTGGTTTTCCCTTCTCCGTTCAGTCCCAATAATCCGTAGATAGTTCCAGGTTGGAGATCAAAGGAGATATTGTTTATTATTTTTCTTTTCTTGGTATACCCATAGGATACCGAATTGACGGTTAACATAGGCTTATTGTTTTAGTGTATTAGTATGTTAGTACACTACAAATATAAGCTAGGTTTTTTAATTTCCAAGAATTATTTAAAAAAAAAGCTGTCCTGGAGATTTTCAATCTAGGACAGCTCAAAAAGCCGTATAAGGCTAAATTATCTTATACCTTATCTTCCGCTAGCAGCAGGAGGGGTTTTATCAACCACTAATTTTTTATCGCGGTTAGCGATTTCCCATGCCGTATGAAACACTAATTTCTCGCGTTTTGCCATCATCGGGAAGTTGATTTTATCTACGGTATCATTTGGCGTGTGGTAATCTGGATGTAATCCGGAGAAGTAGAAAATCACCGGAATATTGTGTTTAGCCAAATTGTATTGGTCAGAACGGTAATAGATGCGCATAGGATCTTTTGGATCATCGTACATATAATCCAATTCCATCTGTGTGAAATCCTGGTTTGCTTTCTCATTGATCACTTTCAATTCGGAGCTCAACATATCCGATCCGATAGCATGGATATAGTTATGGTTTCCTTCCAAATGTTTATTGTCAATACGGCCGATCATGTCCATATTCAAACAGGCTACGGTATTTGCTAAAGGGTAAACTGGGTTCTGGGAATAGAAATCGGATCCTAGAAGGCCTTTTTCCTCTGCCGCAAAAGCCATGAACAAGATGGTTCTACGAGGACCTTTACCTGCTTTCTTTGCAGCTGCAAAAGCTTTCGCAACCTCCATTACACCTACCGTTCCTGAACCATTATCATCAGCTCCTGGAAAAAAAGTGCCATCTGGCAATACACCATCATGATCGTAGTGTCCTGAAATGATCAATACTTCATCCTTAAGGTCTGTTCCCTCGATAACACCTAACACATTTGGATCGAATAGATCCTCTTTTTTAGAACCCATGCTCGCATTCAAGGATGCTTTCAAAACCGAAGAATTTGGTTTTTTTGTGGAGCTAACGGTTTGTTTGTATTTACTGATCGATGTATTGTTTGCTGCCAATATCTGGTTGGCGGTTGCTTCTGTAATATTTACTACAGGAGCTGCGGTGCTGTTATTTGTAGTTCCTTTATCTGATGATTTCAATCCGTAGCTTCCGCCTGTCATCCTTGGTCCAAAGCGTTTGATCAGGTCAGCCGATTGTGAATTCGTGGATAAGATCAAGGCCGGGTTTTGTTTCATGACTTCTTGAAGTCTTTTGGAACGACTGGTCGACCAATCTGATAGGGTGGAAGTTCCTGTAATCAATGAGTTGCCAGAGGCGTCCATAGGTTCGCCTTCGTTAATGACCAAAACTACCTTGCCAGCTAAATTCTGTCCTGCATAATCACTATATGAAGGGGTATTTATTCCATATCCAATGAATACAATCTCTGATGCATTGAAGTTTCTGAAAGCATTGGATCCTGTGACATAAAAATCTTTGGCATTGACCAAGGTCTGGTTGTTCAGGTTGAACTGCTCCACCACATAAGATGACTTCACAAGGTTCACAGGCTGATAATAAGAACCATTTACAGCTGGTTTTAAACCCAGTTCCTGAAATACCTTGGCGATGTATTCTACGGTCTTTTTACCACCTTCTTGTCCAGTTCCACGACCGGCAAATTCTTTCGATGCAAGAATGGTAAGATGAGATTTCGCAGATTCTTCGGTTAAAAGGTCTGCATACTTCTTTTGAAGCGTTTGTTGATTAACCGAACAGCTGAAAAGCGTAGGGATCAACAAGGATACAAAAAAGAACTTTTTCATATAGTGTTATATTGGTTATGAACAGGAAATCTTGTTTACGCGGTTAGCGTGGCGGCCACCTTCAAAGTCAGTGGTTACGAAGGTTCGAACAATACGTTTTGCTAGATCTAGATCGATAAAACGAGCTGGGATACATACAATATTAGCATCGTTATGTTGGCGGGCCAATGCAGAGATTTCTTCCAACCAGCAGATCGCTGCACGGATACCCTGATGTTTGTTCGCCGTAATGGCTACCCCGTTTGCACTTCCACAAATTAAGATACCCAAATCGTTCTCTTTGTTCTCTACACTGCTTGCTACAGGGTGAGCAAAATCTGGATAGTCTACTGAATCTGCAGTACTCGGACCAAAATCTTGAACAGTATATCCCAATTCTTCCAAAAATGGAATTAAAACTGCTTTGTAATCTACACCGGCATGATCACTGCCAATTGCTATTTTTTTAGACATAATCTATAAGTTATGGATTTCTATAATTTATGAATTGTAAAACTCTTTTTCTTCTTGTTCTTTTCGCTTCTTCACATTTGCGGAGACCATAATACTTACCTCATACAGAATGAACATCGGTGCACTAACGGTCAATAAGGTCAATATATCCGCTGTAGGCGTAATGATAGCTGCAATAGTTAAGATAATTAGGATTGCATACCTACGACTTGCACGCATGAACTCTGGGGTCATAATACCAATCTTTGATAAAATGAATATCAGTATAGGTAATAGGAAGATGATTCCACAACCTAAGGTCAGGGTTGCAATGGTCGATAACCAGTTATCCGTTGTAAAGTTGTTATGGATCTCAGGACTAAGGGTATAGTTTGCTAAGAAGTTGATGGATAGCGGTACTACAATGAAATATCCGAACAATGCACCTAGAAAAAATAATATGGTGGCATAAAACACGAAACCTTGAGCTGATTTTCTTTCAATTTTAGTTAAAGCTGGTTTTATAAATAGCCAAACTTCAAATAGGAGATAGGGAAATCCCAAGAACAAGGCAATTAATAAGGATCCGTTGATGGTAAGCATGAATTGGGATCCAACTTCTGTTGAAATTAAATTGAAATTTAAATTCTTAACACAAAATCCTTCTAGGTTTAATGCCTCGCCCACTTTGCACATCATCTGATAGGTCCAAAATTCTGGTTTTTTAGGCCCCATGATGATGGTATCAAATAGTTGTTCGAAATAGGAAAAGGAAATTATTGCAAATATGGAAATAGCAATTACCGATCGGATGATATGCCATCTCAGAACTTCAAGGTGGTCGAAGAAAGACATCTCTGCCTCAATATTCTTTCCTTTATCCTTGATCGCCTGTATAAGTTTGATATTCTTTGACATGTAATTTTTTTACGCGTAATTTAAGTCGTAATAAACAAAAATACCATTCTTCAGCAGAAGAATGGCATCTTTTGTATTTGTAAAGTAAATTTTATACACTTTCTTCATCCGGATACTCCGTAAGATCGAAAGTTTCCATGAATTTGGTGGTAAAATTACCCGCTCTAAAGTTCGGATCATTCATTAAACGCAAGTGTAATGGGATGGTTGTCTTCACACCTTCGATCACGAATTCGCTTAATGCACGAGACATCGTATTGATTGCTTCCTCGCGTGTTTGAGCAACACAGATCAATTTAGCGATCATGGAATCGTAATTTGGTGGAATCGAATAGCCCGAATAAACGTGCGTATCCACACGAACACCATGTCCTCCTGGAGAATGGAAGTTCGTGATCTTTCCTGGTGATGGACGGAAGTTATTGAACGGATCCTCTGCATTGATACGACATTCGATCGCATGCATGGTTGGTTCATAGCTTTTTCCTGAGATAGGAATGCCTGCTGCCACTTTGATCTGTTCTTTGATCAAATCGAAGTTGATCACTTCCTCCGTAACCGGGTGTTCAACCTGGATACGGGTGTTCATTTCCATGAAATAGAAATTACGGTGTTTGTCGACCAAGAACTCGATGGTTCCTGCACCTTCATATTTTACCGCTTGCGCACCTTTGATAGCCGCCTCACCCATCTTCGCACGAAGCTCTGGCGTAATGAATGGGGAAGGAGCTTCCTCCACCAATTTCTGGTGACGTCTTTGGATGGAACAGTCACGCTCTGAAAGGTGACATACCGTTCCATATTGATCCCCGATTACTTGGATCTCAATATGGCGAGGGTCTTCTACAAATTTCTCCAGGTAGATGCCGTCGTTTCCGAATGCAGCACCTGCCTCTTGACGGGCAGAATCCCAAGCAGGTTCAAATTCTTCATCTTTCCAAACAATACGCATACCACGGCCACCACCACCGGCAGTAGCTTTCAAGATGATAGGATATCCAATTTCATTGGCAATTTTGATCCCTGTTTTAACATCAGGAACCAAACCATCAGAACCAGGGATAGTAGGTACTCCTGCATTCTTCATGGTTTCTTTGGCCGAAGCCTTATCGCCCATGCGTTCAATCTGTTCCGCAGTTGCACCAATAAACTTGATGCCATATTCTGCACAGATTGCCGAGAATTTCGCGTTCTCCGATAGGAAACCATATCCTGGATGGATAGCATCTGCATTGGTCAATTCCGCTGCAGCAATAATATTTGGAATATTTAAATAAGAATCTTTACTTGCTGGAGGGCCGATACAAACTGCCTCGTCCGCAAAACGAACGTGCAAGCTGTCACGATCTGCTGTAGAATATACAGCCACGCTCTGAATCCCCATCTCTTTACAGGTACGGATGATACGAAGCGCAATTTCCCCTCTATTGGCAATTAATATTTTTTTGAACATATTTCTAGCTAGGATCTACTAAGAATAAAGGTTGATCGTATTCAACTGGTTGCGCATCATTTACTAAGATCTTCACAATCTTACCCGATACTTCCGACTCGATTTCGTTGAATAATTTCATCGCTTCAACAATACACAATACTTTTCCAGGAGCGATTTCATCGCCAACATTCACAAAAACAGCTTTGTCTGGACCTGGAGAACGGTAGAATGTACCGATGATAGGAGATTTCACAGTAATGTATTTTGAGCTGTCATCAGCAGCTGGAGCAGCCGGAGCAGCAGCAACAGGCGCAGGAGCAGCAGCCGCTTGAGGTGCTGCAACAGCAGGTGCTGCGGCAGGAACAGTTGCAGTTACATAGGTAGGCTCCTGATTTGTTTTTATTGTAATTTTGAAATCTTTTTCTTCGATTGATACTTCATTCACACCTGATTTTGAAACGAACTTAATCAGATCCTGAATTTGTTTGATATCCATACTCATATGCTAGCAGGTTTTGTTTAATTATTGTAAAAATGATTAGCTATAAAGGTAATAAAATCTATTGTATTAGTATGCCCATTTCAAATAAATAGAGCCCCAGGTAAATCCACCTCCAAAAGCCGCTAATATCAAATTATCGCCTTTTTTCAGCTTGTTTTCCCATTCCCATAGACATAAAGGAATAGTTCCACTGGTTGTATTTCCATATTTTTGGATGTTCACCATCACCTTTTCCTCAGGTAATCCAGCGCGTTCTGCAGTGGCATCAATAATGCGTTTGTTCGCTTGGTGCGGAACCAACCAGGCCACATCATCCGAGGTCAGGTTGTTTCTTTCCATCACTTCCGCAGCGACTTCCGCCATATTGGTAACCGCAAATTTGAATACCGTTCTTCCTTCTTGGTAAGCATAATGTAAGCCGGCATCCACTGATTCATGTGAGGCAGGATACATGGAACCTCCACCTTTGATGTTCAGGTATTGTCCACCAGATCCATCGGTTTTTAAGATAGAATCGATTACGCCATTTCCTTCTTCGTTTGGTTCCAACAATACTGCTCCACAACCATCACCAAAAAGGATACAGGTATTTCTATCTTTATAATTGACTACAGCTGACATTTTATCGCCACCCACAACCAATACTTTTTTGTGCTTGCCCGACTCAATAAACTGAGCTCCAGTAGTTAATCCGAATAAAAATCCAGAACAAGCGGCTTGTAGATCGTATCCCCAAGCGTTTTTGGCGCCGATTTTATCGGCAAGGATATTGGCAGTTGCTGGAAACAACATATCGGGAGTACTTGTACAGAAGATGATCAATTCAATTTCTTCTGCAGAGATTCCTCTTTTTTCCAATAATCCTTTTACTGCTGGAACAGCAAGGTCTGATGTTGCTTTTCCTTCGTCTTTTAAGATTCTTCTTTCGCTGATACCTGTACGTGTAACGATCCACTCGTCGTTGGTATCCACCATGGTTTCCAACTCTTTGTTCGTTAGGATATAATCAGGAACATAACCATTAACAGCTGTAATAGCTGCATGAATTTTTGACATATTTCTTAATTAAAGGCAGATTTGATCCTATCCACAAAGTTGGATGCAATCATATCTCTAGACAATAAAACCATATTCTTAATGGCTTCTGGAGTTGAAATTCCATGGCCAATGATTACAGGTGCATTTACCCCCAAGATCGGGCTGCCCCCATAACGTTCATAGTTAAACCTATCGAAAAATTCATCCTTAAACCCTTTTTTCAGGGTTACCACATAGAAAGACTCTGCCAGTTTCAACACCACATTACCAGTATAACCATCACAGACAAAGACATCTGCATGGTCGCTGAAAAGATCACGTCCTTCCGCATTTCCGATAAAATTGATGTTGTTGTTTTCTTTAAGAAGAGCGTATGAGGCAATAGTTAGGTTATTTCCTTTTTCTTCCTCTTCCCCAATATTGAGTAGTCCCACTTTCGGAGAAGAAATACCATACACATGTTCGGCATAAAGGCTTCCAAGGATGGCAAATTGGTTTAACATTTCAGGTTTACAGTCGGCATTGGCTCCAACATCCAGTAGGATTCCAAAACCGCTTTTCAACTTCGGAACATTGGTTGCAATGGCAGGTCGCAGTACACCTGGTACTGTCTTGACGCTGAACATCGATCCTACCAACATAGCTCCTGTGTTACCTGCCGAAGAGAACGAGTCGATCTCTCCGTTTTTAAGAAGTTCAAATCCCTTTGCAATGGAGGAATTTGGCTTTTGTGTGATCGCTTTAGTAGGGTGTTCATGCATACTAATCCCTTCAGGTGCATGAACGTAGTCAAATTTGGAGGGGTCAGAACCGGCCGCTTCAATCGCTTTTCTACAGGCCTCTTCATCTCCGAACAGGACAATTCGCTGTGATTCTTCCAAAACTTTCTGCGCATCAATTGCGCCTTTTATGTTCGAATCAGGTGCGAAATCTCCCCCCAACACGTCTAATCCAATCTTCATTCGTTATTATTTATAATATTCAATAATACGCAAAAAACATCCCAAGTGAAAGTGAATAATATAAAAATATTACACTTTTTTGGGATGTTTACTTAGAAAGATGTCTTTAGACAGCAGCAGTAGTCTCAACGATTAATTTACCGTTATAGTATAAATTACCGTCTACTGTATAAGCGTGGTGTGGTCTGTGAACCGCGCCAGTTTCTTTACAAACTGTCAACCCTGGAGCTTCTGCTTTATAATGCGTTCTTCTCTTGTCTCTTCTAGATTTAGAAATTTTACGTTTTGGATGTGCCATTTCGTATTTTAATTTTAGTTATTTTTAATTTTTTTCAATGCTTCCCAACGTGGGTCAATGTTTTCATTGTCGCCACCTGATGAATCATCCTCGTTATTTTCGTTTTCGATCCTGCTCAACATTTCTGGGTCGCAGGAAACGCCAATACCTTGTTCCGAACATTTCGTGTATGGTGGAACCGCGACATTGATATATTCATATAACAACGGCGCAATATCCAATTCGTAATCACTTTTGGAAAGAATGATCACCTCTTCGGTATCATCATTCCAATCTTCTTCACTGAATTTGACCAATGCACGTTCCTTGATGTGAACAGGGGAGTCGAATGTGGATAAGCAAACATCACAAGTCAGTTCTATGCTTCCTTGGATATCAAAATTTGCAATCAACATATTCTCCTGCTTCTGCAAGTCGACCACAACTTTCAGGTCTCCTTTTTTCACTAGGGAATGTTCGTAACATTCAAAGAACTTCTCATCAATTTCAAAGTCAAAGCTGTGTTTACCTGTCGAAAGTCCTGAGAAAGGTATTCTATACTGTTTTAGATACTTCACAATCTTGCATTTGAGCCTGCAAAAGTAACGATTAATTAAACATAAATGAAATTTATTTTAAAAAATCCTACAGGCTATTCGTAATAATTTTTACCAAGTTCAATTTTTGGACGATCGTTGGCCATACGCCATTTGTTAGTGTCCCGCAATGAATAAGCACAACCGCAATATTCCTGCATATAGAAACGCTCTCTTTTGCTGATTTCTAGCATCCTTTCCGAGCCACCTTTCTTTCGCCAGTTGAAGGTCCAGTAATCCATATCCGGATACCTGGAAGCCGCTCTCACACCGCAATCATTGATCTGGTCCATGTTTTTCCAACGGGAGATTCCCAGGGAAGAAGAGATGACGTCAAAGCCATGGGCTGCCGCATATTCTGCCGTTTTCTCAAAACGCATGTCAAAGCACATGGTACAACGAATGCCTTTTTCAGGTTCATTTTCCATCCCTTTGGCCAGTTCAAACCAATGGTCCACATCATAATCTGCATCTATGAAAGGAATGTTGTGTTTTTCTGCAAAGCGGATGTTCTCCTCTTTCCGAAGATCATATTCTTTTCTTGGGTGGATGTTCGGATTATAGAAATAGATAGTGAAGTCTATTTTCGAATCAATCAATGCTTCCATTACCTCGCCGGAACAAGGTGCACAGCAGGAGTGAAGCAATAATTTCTTGCCTTCATTCGGAAGCGTTAGCTTCTCCCTTACAAATTCTTTCTTCTCCATGTGACAAAACTATTCTGCAATAGTACAAAAAACCAAGTATTTAATCAAATTAACACTTCTTCACATGCGCTAAGGATTGCTGAAAGGGATATTTTTATACATTTGTAAAATAATAGGTTCCCGATGAAACAAAGATTACTTTACGCTTTATTTATTTTGTTAGGTTTTGGATTGATTACTTCCTGTGAAATGGATGATGATGAACCCGCTAAAAGTACGTCCATTTCTAGGTTGTATATTTCCTATTCCAATTGGAACCCGAATGTTCAAGCTACACCGATCAATAACATGGCGATTATTTCCAATGCCGATTCCACCAATTTCGGAGATGCGAGGACAACGTCCTTTTACCTTACCCCATCATCAGGTGGGTCTACCATTTATTTCCACCCGGCCGCTAGAACGGTATTCCATGCGTCCTTGAATATTTCTGCTGTGGATACCATTATCCATTCCGCAACCATTGGAGAGACCGGTGCGCCAGCAAATAATCGTAAAATAATGAGCAAATTGCTGATGAAGCCTAGAGGATTGGTTTTCCATCCACATTTGGATCGATTATATGCGGTTCAGGTGAATGAGGGGAGTTCCTATGTATATGTTTTTGATAGACCACGTGGGATAAACCAGGTTGTGATTCCTTCACAGACCATCGAGCTAGCCGGTCAGTTGAATGCCTGGGATGCCACCATAGTGAATTCCAAATTAATCCTTAGCCGTACAGGAAAGGATGGTGGATTGGACATTTTTGATAATCTTGTTCCACGTAGAGAACCATTAATTCCGAACCTAAGCCCTTCCAAGAGCTTGAAAATTGTAGGTACTTCCAATATCCAGGGAATTTCGATCGACACGGTCAACAACATGATGGCAGTAGCCGATTATCCGGATAACAATTCGGTAGCTGGGGCAGGTAGGATCTTGATTTTTGATAATTTTACTTCCTTGCTGGAGGGTTCAGAGACGATCACTCCTTCCCGAATCATCACTGGAGCAAATACAAAATTAATTAGACCATCGGATGTGGACCTGGACTTCAGAAAGGATAGTAAATATTTTTATGTGGCAGATCCGGGATCTTCTTTAGTGTATAGATTCCTGAAATCAGCGGATGGGAATGTGGCACCTGAATCCCAATTTTCTAGAGCGGGGTTAAATCCAGTGAGTTTATCCCTCGACGCTCGAAATTAATTGCAGCATCAATTCCACTTCTAGTTTTTTCTCGCCATTGTCCACATGGTCATACGCAGCAATCAGGTTGCGAAGCACTCTGCGGATAATTGCGAGGTTATCACAGGGTAAGGTATATTCATCCGATAAGGGGAGATTCAGCTGCCTTAGGAAAGCAAATATATCCTCCTCCCGCATAATCTGGCCGCGATTGAATACATTGATATAGAAGAGCACCTTATCCTGATTATCTCCATCTGCATAGGCCAGAACAAAATGCTTCGGAAGGTTTACCCCAAAAATAGGGATATCCAATTTTTGTGCTACTAAGGCATAGATACAGGCAAGGCTGATCGGATTCCCCTTTTTGCTCTCCAGGACTTTATGGATAAAGGAATTCTGAGGATCGTGGTAATTGGTGGTATTTCCAGATAGACCAAATTCTCTAAAAATGATATTGTTCAATAATTTAACCTTTTCTACCGGGCTCATATCGTACATCAGATGATACCAGGCATTCCGGCGTAACTCGGCCAATTGCACATAGACCTGTTCATCGTTCAGGTTTGGATATTGATACCTGTTGATGATCAACAATCCTTCAAGAAGATCTTCTGCATTGTTTAATTTCCAGAGCTGTAGGTCGTTCTTGACCTGATCAAATTGAATCTTATGAACGATGTTTTCTATTCTGCTCTGGGAGAGGGGATCAAAAGAGGACTCCCAAGAGCTTTCCAAGAGCGGAATAACTTCGGGACCACAGGTGATGAGTTTGTGTTCGATTTCTCGGAAAATATCCGTATCCGGATCGTCCAAGAGATAAATTAGTGCCTTTATTTCTTTTTCGTTCACATTGAAAATTACGAAAATAAAGGCACATCTCAAAAATTATTTCAGCTGCCCATCCAACATATGGATAATTCTTTTGCCATATTCGGCATTCTTTTCGGAGTGGGTAACCTGGATGATGGTGACACCATCATCATTTAATTGTTTAAATAATTCCATGATCTCTTCTCCTTGTTTGGAGTTTAGATTTCCGGTCGGTTCATCGGCAAGCAATAACTTGGGAGAACCAGCCAGTGCCCTGGCTATACCTACGATCTGTTGTTGGCCCCCAGATAATTGAGCAGGGAACAAGTCTTTTTTACCTACGATATTAAACCGATCCAGGAGATCACTTACGATACTTTTTCGTTCAGAAGAGGAAATGTTTTTGTAGATCAATGGCGTTTCGATGTTTTCATAGACTGTTAGTTCATCGATCAGGTGATAGGATTGGAAAACATAACCCATATGGGATTGGAACAGTTGCGTCCGTTTCTTCGGTTTCATTGTTAAAACATCTTCATCCATGAAGAAGTATTTTCCTTCATTGGGTTCATCCAACATCCCGATGACGTTGAGTAAGGTGGATTTTCCAGAGCCTGAAGGCCCCATGATGGAAATGAAGTCCCCTTCTTCGATCGTGAGGTTGATGTCCTTTAGAATGAAGGATTTGGTGCCTGCTACACTGTACCATTTGAAAATATGTTCTAATCTTATCATGTTTAAATTTAAAATTTTAATGTTAATTTTTTTGTGTTGTGTTTTTTGTTTCTCTCGTTGAGTATTACGACTCTCGCGTCATTGCCACTCTCGCGTCATTGCGAGGAACGAAGCAATCTTTCGATTAGTGTAAAGATTGCTTCGTCGTGCCTCCTCGCAATGACGACCCGCGCGCAAAGCCATACCCCCTTCCAATACCCCCTACAAATCCCTCAAAGTCTTCACCGGGTTTTGCAACCCAGCCTTTATCGTCTGTAAATTCACCGTTACTAAAGTAACCACAAAAACCAAAAATGCCGCCAAGCCGAAAAACCACCACGAAATCTCTATCCGATAAGCAAAATCCTCCAGCCATTTATTCGAAAAATACCAAGCTATCGGACTTGCAATCAATACCGCCAAAAATATAATCAGCACATAATCCCTATTAAACAAGTTGGAAATACTCATAATCGAAGCTCCAAGCACCTTCCTTATCCCAATCTCTTTTGTCCGCTGTTCCACGCTTTGCAATATTAAGCCAGAAACACCCAAAGCAGAAATAAAAAGTGCCATTCCTGCAAACAACAAAAACAACTGCGCCTGTTTACTTTCCTTCATATACGTTTTTTCATACAGCTCATCCACCCAATTATAGTTTAAATACCTTCCGGGATAGAACTGATCCATCACTTTCTGTACCCCTTGCATAGCCAATCTTTCCTGACCAACTTTTACCTTCAGCAATATTCCTGCATAGGAAGTTAATTGATGCGAAGTAATTACCGAAAAACCTATTTTCTTGTGGAAAGACTCACTATGGAAATCTTTTACTATCCCGACTGGTATCACCTTCAAATCACGATGTATCTGCCCCAATTCGGTAATATTTAACTTTTTAGCTGTACTTTCAGTTAACAATACCTTCTTAATTCCATCAGTTTCTTCCCCTTCTACAGCATCTGGGTCTGCTATTTCCACATAGTCCGACTCATTTAAAAATCTACCTTTCAAAAGCTCCATATTCAAAAGCTTACCCAGATCTACATCGCCCGTAATATAGTTTACCTGAATTTTATGCTCTGAATTATCTGGATCAGGGATGAATTTTGAAAAATTTCCTGACCCGTTACTTGGTGTCCAAGCAGATACACTGACCGATTCTATACCTGGTAAATTTGCCAATTCGTTTTTTACTGCTGCACTTTTCTCACCAATTCCAAAATGTTCAACCCCCAATACACGCTCCACATTGATCCCCAAGGATTTTTCCTGAACCAATTTCAGTTGAGATTTGATCGTAATCAAGCCAATGATCACGATCAATGAAATGGAAAATTGAGTGATGATCAATGATTTCTTGACCCATACATCAACTACCTGCGATTTACTGATTTTATTGCGTAAGGCCTCTGCGGTATTCACCCTAGAGATGATAAACGCGGGATAAATTCCGATCAGCACACTCAGCAACAAAATGGTGGGAAAGTACAAACCAAGCATGGGAATAAATTGAGCTCGGACATAAGCCAAATCATACCCTAAGAATTTTTCCAACACCGGGAGGGAAAGAAAATACAACAACATCGAAATACATGCAGCCATGAAAAATAGCATAATAGTTTCTTTTAAAAGATTTGCTATCAAGCTGCTTCGCTTTGCCCCTAATATTTTATGTAGGTTGATTTGTTTAACCCTTTTTAAGGTTTTTGCAGCAAAAATATTGATATAATTGATGCAGGAAATCAAAAGTACCAGCGCTGCAACAGCAACCAATATTTGGCTTGCTATTTTATTCCCACTGATGTTCGTTCCATCGATTGGTTCCATATACATCGCGGTTATTGGCTGAAGCCTGAACGATGTTTTGGAAGCCATTTCCGGTCCAAGGAAATTAGCATACCATTGGCTTGCCTTTTTCGCTAAAGCATCTGCATCAGTACCCGGCCTTAATTTCAAAATCTGCTGACTAAAAAAGCCCCATCCTTCCCGATTTAATGGGATTCTAGGCTTCCCTGTCAGATAAATAAATTCGGTTCGGAAAACTGAATTATATGGCATGTTGTCCATAACACCAAGGATCACATATTCCGATTTTTTGTCGGAATAGGGATCAGCAGATAAAATGGTTTTTCCAATGACATTTTCCCCTTTAAAATAGCGTTCCTTAAAAGATTTACTGATCAGCAGATTCTTCTTGCCTGCAACTAGGTTTTTGGCACTTCCTTCAAGAATATGCACATCCAGTAGATCAAATACATTGTTCTCCGCTTCCAAACCTTCAATTTTTATTGCAGGTTCTGCCTCGCCCTGTAAATTGAGGTAGATCTGCCCTTGACGCATGTGTGAGGCAGCCTCAATCTCCGGAAAAGATTTTTCCAGCTCGGTACCGAGATTTACATAAGCGGTACCATTTTCATTTTCTACACCTGCGGTAGAATCGATCGTGACAATGCGGTATAACTGGGAGGAATTTGTCCAAGATTTATCATAGGATTGTTCCTCAAAATAAACACTGGAAATCAGCAAACAGATCAAGAAACCAAGAGACAGACCTAGGATATTGATCCAAGTAAAAGTCCCGTTCTTTAAAATATTACGAAATATCAGTCTATTCATCGCGCAAACTATCTACAGGATTTGCTCTAGCGGCACGTAAGGTTTGCCAAGCAATCGTACTCCAAGCTATAAAAACGGTTATCAAAGCGGCCAATGCAAACATCCACCATTGGATGCCGATTCGGAAGGCATACATTTCCAGGTACTTGTTCATCATCCATAACGCAATCGGTGCTGCAATTAGAAAGGCTATCCCTACCAACTTGATAAAATCTTTGGATAATAATAAGATCAAACTGGCGATCGAGGAACCCAATACCTTCCGGATACCTATCTCTTTTACTCGTCGATTGATGGTCAATAATGCCAAGGCGAATAAGCCCATGCAGGAGATAACAATAGCGATACCAGTTCCTACCATCACAATGCCAGAGAAGCGACGATCATCCTTATACATATTCTGGGTGTTTTCATCCAGGTAGGAAATAGCAACTGTTGCTTTAGGGTTCACTGTTTTCCAAATTTTTTCTACGTTGGCGAGTGTTTCCGATAAATTCTGTGTCTCTACCCGTACAAAAATATAATCTACTGAAAATACACTTGGATTGATAGATAAGGTTAGAGATTCTACTTTTTTGCGTAGATCCTGAAAATTAAAATCATCGATTACACCGATCACCAAGGATTTTCCATTCAAGTTAATCTGTGTTCCTAATACCTTATCGATTCCACCCATCTGTTCTGCCATTTTCTTATTGAGGATGACCGAATTGGTATCTGTTGCAAAACTTCTGTCAAAATCTCTTCCGGCCAATAACTTGATATCCAGTGTTTTTAGGTAATCGTAATCTATTCGCATATAGTTGGTCGTGATCTCCCGGTTGTCTTGGTTGAAACCAAACACACTTCTTCTGGAAGTGCCATCATTTCCCAAACCCATATTCACATCCGATCCACTGACAGCTTTCACCCATGATTCTTTTTCTAAGGCTACCCGCATTCTGTTCAAGGCATCTTCATGGTCAATTCCACTTCCAATAGGGATACTGATCACTTCGGATTTATTATAACCCAATGGGCGATTGCTGATGTAGTTCAATTGTGAACTGATCACTATGGTTGAAACGATCAATAAAATAGCTATTACAAATTGCAAAACGGTTAAGGTGTTCCTGATTCTAGAAGATTTTACCGAAGATCCGCCTTTTAAGGAATGGATGATATTAGAGTTGGCTATTTTCCATGCCGGGTATCCGCCAGCAATCAAGGTAATAAATAAGAAAATACCAAGGAATATCAAGAGGTTGGTGGGCGAAAATATATCCAGGATAGTCAAACGGTAATTCATGCTGGCATTATATTCTGGCAATAGCGCCCAAGCAAGTAGGCCACCGAATACTAGAGCAATAATGCACAATAGAAAAGCCTCGGTCCATAACTGAACCACTATGTGTTTAATAGTTCCCCCCAATGTTTTTCGGGTTCCGATTTCCTTGCTTCGCAATAAGGAATTGGCAAGGGATAAATTGATGAAATTCGAACAGGCAATGAAAACGATCAAGCCGGCTATGGTTAACAGGATCCAAGGGAAGGATGCTGAAGGCCCATTGGCAATCCCTAAATTGCTTAGATGGAAATCCGCAACCGGTATGATCTGCAAAGAAAAGTATTGCCCATCTTTGTCGGCTGTTGCACCATCCCTTTTCAGGTTTTCAATATTGCTCTTGTAATATTGCTGGGTCAATGATCTGATTTCCTTTGCGAATTTCTGTTCATTGATTTTTCCATCTTTTAGCTTAACTATCACTTCGTGATTGACATTATCCCATCGATCTTTATCGTCCTGGTAATTGGGTTTCTGCTCAAAGCGAATCAAGCTAGTGAATTTTAAACTGGAATTATTCGGGGGAGTTTCAACGACGGCTGATATTGTTTTTGGGATCCAAGTGCCTTGGATGTATACTTCAACCTGTTTTCCTGTAGCATCCAAGCTTCCAAATAGTCTTTCGGCCATGGATTCATCAATGACGATGTTGCCAGGGTCGCTTAAAGCCTTTTGGTCTCCTTTGATGATGGGAAAACTGAGTATAGAAAGAAACTCTTCATCTACAAACTTATTGGAGGATTCAATTTCCTTGCTACCATTTCGGATGACCACATTGCCATTGGCAATCCGGGTTACCGCTTCGATATTCGGAAGTTCTTTTTTGAGCAATGGACCTAATGGAGCCGGCATAGAGGTGTTGTATTCCACCCCGCGTTCGGGTTGGCTCTTACTATATAATAATCCGATGCGATCAACATCCTTATGGAAGGAATCGTAGGAAAGCTCAAACCTAGCCGTTAGGAATAGGATAATGGCCGATCCCAAAGCAATCGCTAAACCCAGGATGTGGATAAAGCTTAGTGATTTGGTCTTTAGGATACTCCTCCAAGCAGTTTTTATGTTCAACATTGTTGTAGTATTTAGTATATAGTTAATTAGTATTTAGTATATAGTATTTAGTAGTTAGACAATTGCCTTGCCAGTTGGGTATGTGGTTGATTTTTAGATTGTTGGTTGTTTGTTTTGGGGTTGATGTTGTTCGATAATGAACAGTGTTTGTACGGATTTGAACGGTTTGATGATTGTTTTTCCCCTGTCATTGCGAGGAGGTACTTTCTGCGTCATTGCGAGGAGGTCCAATCGTCATTGCGAGGAGGTACGACGAAGCAATCTTTCGATTAGTGTAAAGATTGCTTCGTTCCTCGCAATGATGCAGGCTTCGTTCCTCGCAATGACGCTGCTCTCGCTATGACATTGCCCTCACATTGCCCTCCCACTAGCCTCCCATTGCGAGGCCAACAGCCTACTCATCCCTCAAACTATCCACCGGATTCGCCCTTGCGGCCAAATACGTTTTGGATAATAAAATAACCGTAGCTACCAACAACAAACCCATTGCTGATACCGGAAAAATCCACCAGCTGAAAGCTGTTCGATAATTGAAATCCTCCAACCATTTATTACCAACATACCAAGCTATTGGGAATGCCAGTAAACACGCAATGGCCACCAGACTCAATAAACCCTTCAGTAACATCATAAGGATCTGCGGGATGGAAGCACCCAAAACTTTTCTAATACCGATCTCTTTCGTACGTTGGTTTGCTGTGAACAACCCTAATCCAAAAAGACCCAAACCAGCAATAACAATAGACAACGAAACTGCCCAAGTCAATAATTTCGATAATTGCATTTCCTTTGTATATAACCCTTGGATCGTTTCATCAACAAATTTAAATTCGAATAGATCCGTCGGGAAAACAGCATTAAATTCTTTAGCAATCTTATCCGTTGTACCTTTCCAAGTTTCCGGATGATCTTTATTCAATTTAATATGCATTACATACCCATCCCGATCTCCAGCATACAGAATAGGTCGGTTTTCAACGCGAGCATTGGTGATGTCGAAATCCTTCATCACCCCAACGATCATCATACTTTTTTTATTCAAGGTTAATCCCAAAGCTTCCTGAGGAGATTCCAACTTCAACTTTTGCAAGGCTTTCTCATTGATCAGGATCTCCTGCAGGGAATCCCGCATGATCACATTCCGGCCAGCAACCAATGGGATTCCATAAACATGAAGGTATTGGTCATCCCCACTTCTGAAATCCATATCAATGGACTCTTCCGTACTGGAATTGTCCAGCGTAATACTGGTTTTCATTTCCCCATTCAAAATAGGCGCTTGATTACCAAAACTGATACCTTGGATCTCAGGAATAGATCCCAACCTTGTTTTCAATATATTTCCTTTCGCGGAGTTCTGATAATTTCCTGGAATAAAGAACGTCATGACGGCCTCCTTTTGAAAGCCCAAGTCTTTATTGGAAATATAGGTCGTTTGTTTAACCACCAGGAATACCGCAATCAGAAACACCTGTGCCAATGCAAATTGAAAAACGGTCATTACCTTTCTTACCCAACTACTACGTGAAAGATTACTGTTCTGGTCCACTTGATTTTTGAGGGCAAGGATAGGAGAGTAGCCTGTTAAGACCCAAGCCGGATAAAAACCTGCCAAAAGGGTTACTAACAATAATTGTCCAACCAAAAAAGCGATTGCCAATGGGCTTGCCAAAGCGGACAAGGATAAACCTGCGGGAATAAAGCCTTCAAATGCTTTCAGTAGGATGGGTGTGAAAAGAAGGGACAATAAGGTGGCGGTCAAGGCTATTAAAAAGGTTTCCATTAGGAATTGTCTGGTCAATCTGGCCTTTGAACTTCCAAGTGTTTTACGAATACCTATCTCTTTGGCTCTTTCTGTAGATTGGGCAGTCGTCAAGTTGATGAAATTGATGATTCCCAAGGCCAATAAGAAGATAGCCAAAATGATCATGTTTCTTAGTGTGCCGGCTTTGGTCGCATTATAATTGAAATCACTGTTGAAATGTACATCCGATAAGGGTTGTAATTTGAAATCATCAACAAAGTTTTCCTCAAGTTTTTTATTTTTCCTATTGATGGCAATGATGGTTTTTTCAAAAGTTTCTGCGTCCACACCTGGTTTTAATTTTATCAATGCATTGGTATTATCATTGTAATTGTTCCAGGAATCATAAGCAAAAACCGTGTTGAGAGAGGGGTGGCTTGGAATAGTGGCGGTTGATAAAAATGACTGGAACTTAAAATCTGAGTTTTCGGTCATTTCTTTAACCACACCGGTTACTTGTAGATTGATCGAATCTAGAAACACGATCGTTTTTCCAAGCACTGCATCGGGGGTTTCTTTTGGAAAGAACCTTTCCAGGTTGCGTTCTGTCAATACAATGCTATTGGGTTTATTTAGGTCCTTAACATTTCCTGCCAACCAGGTATGTGGATAGAACTCGAAGTATTTGTCATTAACAAAGGCTATTTTATTGTCCTTGAAAAACACTTTCTCTTCGCTGTTTGAAGTGGCCGGAATTTTTATTTTTTCCAAGAATGATTTGATGATAGGAGCTATGACCTCCTTATTGGAAGCTTCTTCGTCGAGGGTTTCAATTAGGGGGGCTACTAAACCTGAAATCTTAAATGTTCCATCAGTGACAATGCGGTATACCCTTTCTTTATCCGGAACATGCTTATCAAAACTATAATCGTATTGTACAAAGAGAAAGATAACCAGTGTGGCACTGATACCTATCGCCAAACTGAGGACATTGATAAAGGTCATCAGTTTGTTCTTTTTTATGGTTCTTATGGCTGAAGTAAGCATAATGAAGTTTTTATTCGTTAATTTTTTATTTTTTTATTCTTGCTATAACGTCATTGCGAGGAGGTACGGTTACTCATCCCTCAAACTATCCACCGGATTTGCCCTTGCGGCTTTAACAGCTTGATAACCTATCGTCAATATCGCCGCAAAAATCGCCAACATCCCGCCCAACAAAAACGGTATCCATGAAATCTCAATTCGATAGACAAAATCATTTAACCATTTGCTACAAGCCCAATAAATAATCGGACTTGCAATAACAAAAGCCAGCAAAATCAATTTCACGAAATCCTTAGACAGCATCCCAACTATCCCCGAAACTGATGCCCCTAACACTTTCCGAATTCCAATCTCCTTGCTCCGTTGGAAAGTACTCAACGTGGCCAATCCAAACAGCCCTAAGCAACTGATCACGATCGCGATTCCGGTACTGATATTAGTCATCTTCGCCAATTGCTGTTCTTTTTTATAAAGCGCCAGCACCAGCTCATCGTAAAATTTATAACTGAACTCTTCCGAAGGGAAAAACTTACTCCATCTTTGCTGTATATTCTCAATAATAATCGGCCAATCCGATTTCTTGAGATTATCCAATTTGATGTTATACATTTGAAGATCCCTTTCATCATAAACCAAAGCCGTTGGTTCTATTGGAGTATAAAAATCACGGGAATGAAAATCTTTGATTACCCCAACAATAGGATACATCCTATTCGTTTGTCCTATAACTTTTCCGATTGCTTCTTCAGGTGTTTTGAATCCATAAGCCCGTACTGCAGTTTCATTGATCAACAACCCATTGGTTGTATCGGATGGAATTAGATTCGAACCGGCAATCAATTCCAGTTTATAGAAATTCAGGTAAGCGGTATCAATAGTTTTTGTGTATACTGTCCTTGCGATAGGCGCGGATTTATCCGTTGGATAATACCGCATTTCTCCCGAGGCATAATTGTCCGAAAAGGGCTCTGAACCGAAAGTTACATTGGTCACTCCTGGCACTTTTCTGATTTCATCCAATAAAGCGTGTTTCTTGCTTTGGAAATTTTCCGATTTATAGATTTTATAAGAGACTTGGGCAAGAATCACGGCGTCTTTATCAAATCCAAAATCTTTTTTGACCACATAATTTAATTGTTGGCCAATAATAATGGCTCCAACAATGAATATTTGTGCAATGATGAACTGGAAAATGATTAAGCCTTTCCGCAGGTTTATTTTTTCTTTTCCTACCGCAAGCAGGTTTTTAGATCTAAAGATGTCAATAGGATTTACCTTGCCCATCATCCATGATGGATAAAGACCAGCGAACAAAATCGTAAAAATTAACAAGCCGCCCATTATTCCAATGAATAATTTGGGGTCTGCATAGGCTTTGTTGCTTTCACTGATCAGATCTCCCAAAAGGTAGATCCCTAATTGGGAAACAAAGAAGGAAAGAAAGGCTGCAATCAGGACAACAAGGGCAGTTTCGCACATCATCTGAAGAATAAATGACCGTTTTGAACCACCTAATGTTTTACGAATTCCGATCTCTTTATGGCGTTGAGGCAATTGTGCTGTGCTCAGGTTGATATAGTTGATACAGGCCAACACCAATAAAAAAATGCCAACACCAATTAATGAATAAATAATCCGCTTACTTGTTTTGGGAACATCTCTTTCCATCATCGCAGTTGAAAAATGAGATTCGAGGAGCGGCATGGTGATTAAGGTCCGTGTAAAGTTATAATCAAGTAATTCCTTGTTTTTAATTTCGATCCATTTAGCATCCGAAAATTGTTGTACTTTCTGGACCGCTTGATGCACAATTCCTTCAGATTTGGCAGAAACATAGAGTTTGTGCTGGCCATTTGTATGTGTCCAGGTCCTCAGGTTCTTATCCCGTTCTGTTTCCCTGATCAATATGAATTCCTGCCCAGTGAATTCTGTAGGATAGGAAAGATCAGCCACAATTCCAGAAACTTCTTTTTTTAGGCTGTCATTGTAGATAATGGTTTTTCCTAGGATTTCCGCATTGGACAATTTTGGGAAATAATGCTTTGCTCTTTTTTCGGTTAGGACCACTTGATGGGGCGCGGTAAGTGCAGTCTCTTTATTACCTTCAAGCCAATTATACTCGATAAGGTTGAAATAATCTTTATCTGTTTCAATAGTGGCCGTTTCCTCAAATGTGGGTTCTTCCTGTTTTTTCTCCTGACCATTTGTTGCTGGGATGGTTACAGTTTCTACAAAATACCTGAAGACAGGGACAACTTCATCCAATCCAAAATTATTGGCTTTCAAATAAAAATAGATCGGTCTGGATACACCTGAATGTAGGTCGTCTCTACCTTCCGCCTTAAAATGACTGATTATACGATAGATGCTTTCCTTCTTCGGAAGTTCCTTTTCAAAGGATAGTTCGTAACTCACATATTTATAGATCACCCAGCAGGAACTGATGCCTATGGTTAAACCTAATATATTCAAAAAGCTGAATAGCTTATTTCGAATTAATTGTCTGATCGCGTTTTTAAACATAGGATATGTGTTTTAATATTTTATTGTTTATTTTTTGAGTTATTTCTCGCTTTCTACGTCGCAATGACATCCTACTCATCCCTCAAACTATCCACCGGATTCGCTCTGGCGGCTTTCAAAGATTGAATTCCCATGGTAATAAAAGCAATCAGCAAAGTAGCAATAGCCGGAATACTGAACATCCACCAACTCAATTCAATCTTAAAAGCAAAATCTGTCAACCATTGATTCATTGCCCACCAAGCAATTGGTGTTGCAATAACAATAGAAATCAAAATTAACTTGATATAATCTTTTGATAATAGCCTAATAATTCCCCCAACGGTACTACCCAAAACCTTCCGAACACCAATTTCTTTCGTTCGTTGTGCAGTAGTTATGGTCACTAACCCCACCAATCCCAAACAGCTGATCAAAATGGTAATCCCAGAAGATAAATTGATGATCTTTGAAAACCGCTCCTCTTTTTCATACAGTTGCTTGATCCGATCATCATAAAACTCATAGCTAAAAGCAGTTGCTGGATAGTATTTTTCCCATTCTTTTTTGATGATTTCAATGCTAGCCTTCCAAGTCGAAGGATCATTGTTTAATTTGATGGCTATATTCTGTAATTGACCACGTTTATTGGATGCAAGGAAGGATACAGGCTCCAATGCCACATGCATACTTTTACTATGGAAATTCCCAACCACCCCCGTGATCTTTCGGTCTTTATCCCAGGCATTTACTTCCTGTCCGATAGCTTCTTGCGGCGATCTATAGCCGAGATCATAGATGGCTTTTTCATTCAATATAATTCCTGTACTGATATCGGAGATCGTAAGTGCTCGTCCAGCGAGCAATTTCATGTCATAGACATCAAAATAGGAATCACCTACCAGCTTAAAAGGCATATTAACTTTCATTAATCCGGTATCCGAAGAGCGGTTGACAAAATTTCCCCAATGATCATTACTTAGGGGAAAATGACCTAGCGCAGCCTGTTGGATTTCCGGATGTTTGCTGAGAATTTCCTTAAAGGTTATGGGATTTTTTTTACCATCTTCCTCTTTATAAGGTAAAGACAAGGTAAGTAAAGCGTTCTTATTGAACCCAAGATCACTGCTCAACATATGTTTCATCTGAAAGCCGATGATAAAGGTTGCAATCACAAATATTTGAGCAATAATAAATTGAAACACGATCAATGCTTTTCGGACAGAAATATTACCAAAAGAAAGTTTAGCATTTTTATTCACCTTCAAAACATCAATTATTTGTACTTTATTGATGAGATAGGTTGGGTAGATGCTGGAAAATAGGGTGATCAGCAGCAGCAAGGCCAACAAAAAGAGCAAGATCATTCCAGCATGGCTGAAATTTTCTAAGTCACTTGGCAAATAATGGCTGAAAAACCGTTCGAATAACTTGGTAAGCGGCCAAGACAATAGGAGAGAGGCACTGGTAATCATCAACGTCTCTAAAAAGAAATTGACAGTTACTTGTTTCCCTTGTTGACCTAATGTTTTTCTGATGCCGATTTCCTTGGCTCTTTGGGGGATTAAAGCCGTACTCAGGTTGATATAATTAATACTGGCCAAAAGCAATAAAAATAACCCTATACCGATCATGCCATATACCACGTTTTTATTCGTACTGTTGGAAAGAATAGTATTAAAATGGGCTTCAGATAGTTTTGCAAGTTGAAATTCCCCCTTGACATTATATTCCGACCATTCCTTTTCGGTTAATTGCATGAGTTTGTTCTTTAAATGCAGGAGAACAGGCGCAATATCTTTTTCATTATTGATTTTGATATACAGATGATTGTTGGAATTGGAGGATGCCCAGGACTGATCTCTCCATTCTGAATCTTTGACCAATTGGAATTCCTTGGCGGTAAAAGTACTTGGATAATTTAGATCTTCAACAATTCCCGAAACAGCATATAAGGTCGTGTCATATAGGATTTGTTTGCCGATTATTTCATTCGGTTTGAGATTCGGGAAATAGATTTTTGCTCTTGATGCTGTAAGCACAACTTTATCAATGGAGTTTAAGGCTTGTTTTTCATTCCCTGCAAGCCATTGGTATTTGACCATCCTAAAGTAATCAGGATTGGTACTGTATATCCTTTCATTTTCATTGAACTCCGCTTTGTCATTGCTGTTGGAATTGATGGTGATCTTTTCAAAATAGCGGTTGAACATCGGGATACTCAGTTCGACCTGTGAAAGATTGTTCTTTACGTAATCCCATAGCGGAGCGGGTGTACCATCGAAACTGTTGACTTCATTGTTGTATTCGTATTTAGAATAAACTTTATAGATCTGCTCCCGGGCAGGGTTTGGTTTATCAAAACTGAATTCATAACTCACAATTTTAAATACAATCCAACAGGCACTTATCCCGATGGCAAGACCAACGATATTCAAAATGGTGAAAAACTTGTTTTTCCATAGTTTCCGAAGGATGTGGTTTAATTTCATGGTTATTTATTTATGTTTTGTTTTGTTAATTTTTTTATGTGTATTAGTACGCCACCCTACTCATCCCTCAAACTATCCACCGGATTCGCAATAGCTGCCTTCAACGTCTGAAAACCAATGGTCAAAGCCGTGATCAACAACGTTATCCCGGCAGCAATTACAAATGCCCACCATGGAATCTCTATCCGATACGCAAAATCATTCAGCCAATGGTTCATAAAATACCAAGCAATTGGCGAAGCAATCACAAAGGCGATCAATATCAATTTAAAATATCCTCCCGTCAGCAAATTACTGATGTTAAACACCGAAGCACCAAGTACTTTCCGGATGCCAATCTCTTTACTCCTTTGCTCTGCCGTAAAGGCAGCCAATCCCAACAAACCTAAACAGGCAATTCCGATCGTAAGAATCGAAAAACTAATTAAAATATGGTTAGATCGCTTTTCAGCCATATATTGCTGAGCGACATGATTGTCCACAAACGTATAATCAAATGCCGATTCTGGAATATGGGTCTTAAATACCTGTTCAACTTGGGCCAAATATTCCTGGGTATGTTCCGTTTCAAAACGGATCATTAAATACCTGATCCCCTCCGAAGGAACATTCATCCGATTGAAATAATATCCACCAATATTTTCCTTTAAACTCTTGAAATTAAAATTGGCAACTACCCCTTCGATTATCGATTTTCCAGCACTTTCTGTGTTTAAAAGTTGACCAATTGCATCCTCCGGTTTTTGGTATCCCAAATACGCCAAGGCCACTTCATTGATCAGTACATAGTTAACCGTATCACCCAAAGAAAGCGATCCAGGCAGGTCACGTCCTGCCAAAAGCTTTAGTCCAAGGGTCTTTACAACCGGCCCATTAGTCACATTCGTAAACACTGGTAAGCCAGCAGGATCTGAATTGCCCAATTTATGGATGTTTTTTCCGCTTTCGCCCAATCCAGGGATGGCTTGGGTGCCTGTAATTGCCGTAGTCCCTGGAATCTGGTTCAATCCATTTACCAAGCTTTCATAGCTTTTCGTAGTCTTTATCGAAATGGTATTGGTCGCTAACAACTTTTCGGGATTAAAACCAATATTTCTATCCGCAATGTATTTCATTTGTTGGATCATAATAATCACAGAGATGATCAGGATGATGGAAGAGGCAAACTGAAAAACGACTAAGCCTTTTCTCGCAGGTTCTACCAAAGCTGCGTTTCTACTTTTCCCTTTACCCATGAGGTTCAATGAACTGATACTCGATAGGTAAAACGCTGGAAAACTGCCCGCAAATAGGGTGGTGATCATTAAACAAGCAAGAAGTATCAACAGGATTTCTACAGTAAGGAAATGCTGGTAGGAGAGTTCTGCACCTGTAATGTTATTGAACAATGGAATGCCGACCAAACAGAGGATAAACCCTATACTGATGGATATGCCACTTAGCAGCATGGTCTCCATTAAAAATCGAGTTCGAAGTTGTTTTTTAGAGGCTCCAAGTACTTTATTGACACCTACCTCTTTGGCATACAAAGTTGTTTTTGCCGTAGCAAGATTCATGTAATTGATACACGCAATCAAGAGTACCAGACCCGCTAGATAAAGTAAGTTTTTTACCCTGTCGATATCGCCATTCCTGGGACTGTTTCCTTCTCGAAACGATTTGGAATAAAGATGGACCTTATGAAGGGGCTGTAGATAAAAATCCGTAAAATATTGATTTGATTTTTCGACATGCTTGTTGATCAATGCAGTGGAGAGTTCTGAAATGGTTTGGGGATCTGCTGTTTCCTGAACCTGAATATAGGTTTCGTAACTGGCATTACTCCAATATACGTTTTTTCCCATCCAGCTATCCATAATGTTAAAAACCATTTGGCAATCCAAGCTACTGTTCTTAGGTAGATCCTCATAAACGGCCGATACTTTTAGGGTATCCCTTTGATTGAGAATGATCAATTGATCTATGGCAGAAGCATCTCCGAATAAAAGTTCTTTTCTGGATTTGGAGATGGCAATGCTATTGACATCCTTAAAAACAGTGTTCTTATCCCCGTCAATGAATTGGAAATCAAAAATGGAGAATAGGGAAGAATCAGCGAGATAAACATTTTTTTCGACAAATGTTTTTTCACCTACCAGGATGGAGGAAGGGGTTCCGAAATCATTCTTTACCAATCGGGTGAAGTTGACAACTCCTGGAACTTCCTCCTTGATCGCTGGACCAACGGAATTGGGTAAGTCTACCCAGATTTCTTTATCATATTCTGGGGTGGTTTGCATGGTAACCCGATAGATATGTTCTCCCTTCGGGAAGAATTTATCATAGCTTAGTTCGTATAATGCATAGCCGATTAATAATAAGGCAATCCCCAAACTGATGGATAAGCCAAAGATGTTAAGCAAACTGAAAAACTTGTTTTTCTTGATGCTTCTCCACGCTATTTTTAGGTAATTGAGTATCATTATTTGGTTTTATGTTAGTATTAAATGTTGTTTTTTTTTGGTTACTACTCATCCCTCAAGCTTTTCACCGGATTCGCAATTGCCGCCTTAATAGACTGAAAACTGACCGTAAATATCGTAATCAATACCGCTCCGATTCCAGCTATTAAAAACACGCCCCAGTGAAGCTCAATGCGATAACTATAATTAGATAAAAATTTATCCATTGCCCAAAATCCTATCGGGAATGCGATCAAACATGAAACCAGCACCAAACCCACAAATTCTTTTGAAAGCATACGAGTTACCGAAAATACCGAAGCGCCTAAAACTTTTCGTATCCCGATTTCTTTGGTTCTACTTTCTGCCATGAAAGCCGCCAAACCAAACAATCCCAAACAGGAAATAAATATCGTCAAGCCCGCAAACAACGTCGCCAATTTTCCAGTCCTTTGCGTTTCCTCAAATTTCCGAGCATAAGCCTCATCAATAAATTTATAATCAAATGGAAAATCCGGATTATATTTTTTCAATACCTTTTCCGTTCTATCCAAAGCTTCCTTACTACTTAATTGCGGATTGAAGCGGATATGCATGGTGCTCATATTACTGGAAGCACCCTCGATCAAAAGTGGTTTAACAGGTTCAAAAGGCGATTCTTGGATAAAATCCTTAATCACCCCAATTATTTGGAATTTACTAGATCCATCCATGAAATATTGCCCGATCGGATCTTTAAACCCCATGGCTTTGGCTGCGGTTTCATTAATGATAGCTGCAGTGGAATCCGTAGCATAACTACTCAAATCAAAATCGCGACCGGCAACCAATTCAAATCCTGCCGTTTCCACCACCTTATCATCCGCTGTCTGACGGTTGAATTGAATAATAGCATTCGGGTCTTTTCCTTCCCAAGTGAATCCATTCCAACCACTCCAACGTTCCGTCAGTGGAGACATCATTCGTGTAACCGATTGTGCAATGCCCTCAGCAATCAATTCCTGTTTAATTAAGGCCGAATTTTTAGAAATATTCCCAAACTCAGGTAGGAAAATCAGGTTCTCCTGCTTATAGCCATAATCGCGATCCTGGGCATGTTGGATCTGCTTCCGAATCACTAGTGTGCTAATGATCAGCAAGATGGCAATAGCGAATTGCGTGACTACCAAAATCTTTCTCGGATTGAGTTTATAACGTATATGCCTGAAACGTCCTTTTAAAACTTTTATAGGATTGAAGGAGGATAGGAAGAAGGCTGGATAGATTCCCGCCAAGATGCCTGTAAGGATAATAAATCCAAGAAATAGCACCCAAAAACCAAGTCCTTGGAATGGGATCTGCATCTTTAAACCTACCAATTCATTGAAGCTTGGTAAACAAAGGAAAACCAATAATAAGGACAGGATTCCGGAGAAGGTTGCCAATAGCAGCGACTCCGATAAAAATTGGAACACCAAACTTGATTTCTGTGCGCCAACCACTTTTCGGATGCCTACCTCCTTTGATCTCTTTTCACTTTGCGCGGTACTGAGGTTCATGAAATTGATGCAAGCGATCAATAGGATAAATATCGCGATAACGATAAAGATCCGCACCATTTCGATCCTGCCACCTACTACTTCGCCATTTTCATATTTATTGTACAGGAAAATTTTTGAAAGTGGTTTCAGGAAAAATTGTGCGTCTGTTTTGGAATGTTTGGCAGGTAGGGCGTTGAACTGCTTGTTAATTTGATCTACATTCGCGTTCTTATCCAACTCTACATAGGTATAGACCGAACTATTGCCCCAATTTTCGTCCGATTGCCCTAGTTTTTCCATTAAAGACCAGGGCAGGTAATATTCATATCCTTGGAAGCCATTGTCTGCTCGCCCTGCCTTTAACACCGCACTCACGGATAATATTTCGGTACTATCAATATGCACCGTTTGTCCTACAACATCCACGGATCCAAACATGTCTTTTGCCAATTTTTCGGATAAGACGATTTGATTGGGCGCAGTGAGGACATTTGCTGGATTTCCACTATATAAAGGGAAATCGAAAATGCTAAAGAAACTGGGGTCCACGAATGCACCAACTCCGGCTACCAATTTTTTGTCGCCAACCTGGAATAGAAATCCTCTTGTTCCATTTAACCGGGAAGCTGATTTGACTTCAGGTACATCGGTTTTCAGCGCTGGGACGAGGGGTTTCGGGGTAGCGAACCATACGGCGATATCATTGTCGGTAGGTTCTTTGGTTCCAACGGCATAGATCTGATCCGATTTTGGGAAATTGTTATTGATGGAAAACTGGTGGTTTACCCATAGTAAGATCAACATCGAAGCAGCCATTCCGATGGCTAAACCAATGATATTGATCGCTGTAAAACCCTTGTTGGATTTTAGGTTCCGGAACGCAAGTTTGATGTTGTTATTCATGAGTTATTTGTTTTATTATATGACGCATCAACTTAAACCCCTACCGTTTCCAAAATAACCTGCCCATCCAGCATCCTAATCACCCGATCCGCAAATTTTGCATCATGCTCCGAGTGGGTCACCATCACAATCGTAGTCCCTAACTCATTCAATTCCGTCAACAGGTGCATCACCTCATTACCATTGCTCGAATCCAGGTTTCCCGTAGGCTCATCCGCCAAGATCAATTTAGGGTTATTCACCACCGCCCGGGCTACAGCAACCCTTTGCTGCTGACCACCCGATAACTGCTGTGGGAAATGGTTCCTACGGTGCATGATCTGCACCTTCTCCAACACCTCTTCCACCCGTTTCTTCCGTTCTGCAGCCGGCACATTCGTATACACCAATGGCAGCTCCACATTTTCAAAAACGGTCAACTCATCGATCAGGTTAAAACTCTGGAACACAAATCCAATATTATGTTTCCGCAAATCGGAACGCTTACCTTCTTTAAATTTCGCTACTTCTATATTATTGAAAAGGTAACTTCCCTCGTCCAGGTCATCCAATAATCCCACGATATTCAATAAAGTGGATTTACCACAGCCCGATGGCCCCATAACAGCCACGAATTCCCCTTCCTTTACATGAATGTTCACATCATTCAAGGCTACGGTTTCCACCTCTTCGGTGCGGTAAAATTTTTGCAGATTGGTTATTTTAATCATGTTTCTCTAATTATGGAGGTGTATTATTATTATGAATTGTTATAGGTTTATTTTTTGATATTCAGTTCCTGAATCTTATCATAGCTTTCATAGCTGGATACGATCACTTTATCCCCAACTTTCAAACCGCCCAGAACCTCATAGAACTGCGGGTTCTGCCTGCCTAATTGGATATCTGCCCGATAGGCTGTCGTTCCATTCTTATCCAATTTGAAGATCCAATTTCCGGCAGTCTGCTGATAGAATCCTCCCTTTGCCAATAATAAGGCTTTGGTTTCATCACTCAGTGCCAAACGGATGGATAGGGTCTGTCCGCGGCGGATACTTTCCGGTCTTTCCCCTACAAACTCCATATCCACCTGGAATCGACCATCCTTAACCTGGGTATACACTTTCTTGATGCGTAGATCATAGGTTTTATCCCCAATGGTAAATTGCCCCTGTAGATCAGGGAAGATCCTGTTGATATAGTGTTCGTCGATATCCGCACGGATCTTAAATCCGGTCAGTACATCGATCTGGCCCAACCTTTCCCCGGCCGATTTATTCTGTCCGATCTCTACATCAAAGGAAGTCAATTGTCCATCGACTGGCGCTCGGAGGATCAGATCACCCACTTTCTGGCGCATCAGGGCCAAACCATTCTGGGTTCTCTTATAGGTCTCCCTGTCCTGAGCCACCTTCTGGTTGTTGGATACTTCATCCTGCTTCAGGATCTGTTTGGTTAAGTTTACTCGTTCCTTTTGATAATTATAATCGTTCAATGATTTTTGGTATTCCTGCGATCCGATCGCCTTCTCGGCCAATAATTTTTTGTTCAAGGTATACACCCGATCAGCTTCCTTTAACGCCTGTTCCACATCCGCCATTTGGTTTTTATTGCTGATGGAAACCTGCTGTGCATTGGTCTGGGCAATCTGTGCCTGGGTCAATAGATTTAATACCTGCGTTTCCTGCTGGATAAGCGATAGTTCTAAATCCGTATTGGATAAGCGCATGATGGGATCACCTTTCCTTAGATGGGCACCATCTTCCACGTATTTTTCTTCCACACGGCCACCTACAGAGGCATCCAAGTAGATACTACTGATGGGTTGCACCGTTCCATTGATAGGAATGAATTCTTGGAAGGACCCTTCCTTTATCTCTACGATGGAAATTCGTTCCGCATCTACATTCAGTTTACTATTGCCACTTGTGAAATAATAGCTTGCTCCAATTAAGGCCACAACTGCCACGATCCCGACAAGGGTTAATATTCTTTTGGTATTCCAGGTCTTCTGTTCAATCGGTCTGTCCATTGATAAATCTTTGTATTTGCTATTTGCATAGACAAGGTTGTGCCAAACTTGTAAGTAGTTGATTATCAGCTATTGTTATAAGTAATTAGGGAAGTGACTGTTCGTTAATGAACAGTTGCCTGTTCGCTCATGGACAACCATTCCAAGTCCTTATTTTTAAGTGTTTGATTTTCAGCTTTCTAAATATTTGGCACAGGCTGTGGGATGTCTTGGAAAATTAATTCATGAAAAAAATATCCACAGTTTTAATAATTTTTGTTTGTTGTTTAGTTTGCACGGTTAAAGGACAGGTGAGCGACCTGTCCTTGACCGATTGCATTGCGCTGGCGATCAAGAACAATCCTACATTAAAGCAAGGGGAACTACAGGTTTCCCGCGCGGATTTATATTATAAACAGGCAAAATATAATCGTTTGCCAAATCTGAACGGCAATATCTCCCACGATCTTACCCAAGGTAGATCCATCGATCCGACAACCAATCAATACATAGATAAGAGCAACAGTTCAGGGAGACAATCCCTGAACCTGAGCTTGCCCATTTTCAATGGTTTCGCCATTCTCCATGATATCCGGATGCGTTCGAATGCAAAGGATGCAGGAAAACTGGAGTTTGAGGGACAGCTGAATGAGCTGAAATTAAATGTTATTGAAGCCTATATCAAAGTATTGACCGCGCAGGATATGCTGAAACAGACCGAAGGGCAATTGACCGTTACCAAGGAGCAGTTGCAGCGATCTGAAATCATGCATAGGGAAGGGAATATCAATCCTGGTGATTTTTATGACCTCAAGGGGCAATATAGTGCAGAATTGAATGTTTTGGAACAGACCAAACAGTCCCTAAACAATGCACGGGTTTCCCTTGCAGCCTTATTGAACATCGCACCGGAAGAATTGCCTGGATTAAGGGCTGTAGATACCGCTCCGAAAGCCCAAACCCAATCCGCCAAAGAGCTGTTCGAAAAATCCCTGTTCAATATGCCAAATTATAAGGCGATGGATTGGCGGATCAAGGAAATGGAAGAGAGTGTGAAATTGGCAAAGTCAGATTACTTTCCATCTTTATCCTTATCAGGAGGAATGAGTACCAATTATAGCCGTGAAGGGGGATCCTTTTCCAGTCAATATAAAAATAACCTCTACAAAGGGGTAGGATTGAACCTGAGTATCCCTATTTTCAATAAGTTCCAGACCAGGACACAGGTTCGCTTGGCAGAGGTCAACCTGGCAAGTGCGGAATTGGATCGGGAAATCCTAAAGAATGAATTGAGATCCAAGACCGCCCAAGCGGTATTCGATCTCGCGATCACCCAGGAAAACCTGCAGAACCTTCGGGAACAAGAGCTGAACTACACGGAAGCTTTTCGGATTTCTACGGTTCATTTTGAAGCGGGAAATAGTAACTCGGTGCTCTTTTTGACGGCCAAGAACAAATTGGATGCGGTAAAAAGCCAATTGATCATCAAGGAATATGAATGGTTGATGCAAAAATATATCAATGATTATTACGCAGGTTCATTGGATTTATAATTAACTTAGCGAGGTATGAAAAAGGCAACCATTTTAGTTGTTGATGACGATCAGGATTTATTAACCGCTACCCGAATATTATTGAGACCAAACGTAAAGGAAGTGCTGGTAGAGCATAATCCCGAACGATTGATCCATATTCTGGAGCGCAATAAAGTGGATATGGTGCTTTTGGACATGAATTTTAAGAGTGCCATCAACACCGGAAATGAAGGTCTGTTCTGGCTCGCCAAGATCAAATCCCAATTCCCGCATATCCATGTTTTAATGATCACGGCTTATGGTGCGGTGGATCTGGCGGTAAAATCCCTAAAACAGGGGGCGGCAGATTTTATTGTGAAACCTTGGCAGAACGAACAATTGCTGAATACCATAAACCATGTTTTTGAGGAGAACCAACAGGTCCAAAAAGTACATCCTGTTTTTGTCAATAAAGAATTCGATGGTATAATCGGGAAATCCGCCATTATGGAGGATCTACAATACAAGATGGATAAGGTAGCTCCGACCGAAGCCAACATCCTGATCTTGGGAGAGAATGGTACGGGTAAGGATTTGATCGCCTCGGCCATTCATCAACGCTCTTTAAGGAATAAAAATGCCTATATCAAAGTGGACGTCGGTTCATTGACCGAAACGCTCTTCGAAAGTGAACTTTTTGGTTATAAGAAAGGGGCTTTCACGGATGCTCGAGAAGACAGGAAGGGAAGGTTTGAACATGCAGATGGTGGAACCTTGTTCCTGGATGAGATCGGCAATATCGCTCTTCCGCAACAGGCCAAATTATTGAGTGTACTCCAGAATAGGGCGGTGGTTCCCTTGGGGAGTAGCCATCCCATACCGGTAGATATTCGCCTGTTGAGCGCCACGAATGTGCCCTTGAAAACCTTGGCGGATGAAAGCAGGTTCCGAAAGGATTTGATCTATCGGATCAATACCCTAGAGATCCAAGTTCCCGCGCTTCGCGAACGGGTAGAAGATATCCCTTTACTTGCCCAGCATTTTCTGGCTTTCTACAATAAGAAATACCATAAACATATCGAAGGCTTGGAGCAGGATGCGGTTCAGAAATTAAAACAATACCATTTCCCGGGCAATGTGCGCGAGTTGCAATATAGTATTGAACGTGCGGTGATCATGTCGGATGGGACTAGCATTAGGGCGGAGGACATCCTGTTTTCACCTATTGAGCAACAGCTGGAGCAACCCAAACCCGTGGAGTTTGCGTCCCATAACCTGGAAGAAATGGAAAGAAAGGCCATCAAATCGGCCATTGAAAGGTATAACGGCAATATTTCAAAAGCTGCAAAAGAATTGGGTCTGACCCGCGCGGCACTCTATAGAAGATTGGAAAAATACAATATTTAATACCATGCGCCTGGCTATTTTCGACTTCCTGAAAATGCTCTTCCTCTTGGCGCTTGCCGTAGGGGTAGCCCTGCTTATTTTCAAAGGGTATTATGGCTATGCGGTCTTATCGTTCCTGACGCTCAGCATTTTTGGTTACCGCCTATTCGCTTCACATCGCTTTTTATATACCCAGTTGCGCGAATTTTCGGAAGCTGTAAAGTATCGGGATTTCACCCGACGTTTTGTGGTGAAACGGAAGCAGAGCGTCGAAGGTAAGCTATTTGAAGCCTTCAACCAGATCAACGAGGTCTATAAGAACATCAGTATCGATCAAGCCCTGCAGCAACAATACCTGAACAAGGTGATCAATATGCTGGATACAGCGATCCTTTTTTACCATGTGGAAAGTGGGAAGGTGATGTGGTTGAACGATGCCTTTAAGGAGCTTTTCCAGGTTCCACATCTCGGCAATATTTCGGGCATGAAAAAAAGACATGCTGAATTGTATGAGAAAACCATGCTCCTAAAGCTGGGTAAGCACCAAATGGAAACTGCACATTCGAGTAAGGGAAAGATCAAGCTGTTCATGCAGAGTTCCGAGTTTGAAACCCAGGAAGGTTTATTCCGCGTAGTGGTTTACCAGAACATCAATGAGGCAATAGATGAAACGGAAACCAAGGCATGGCATAAGCTCTTGCGTGTACTGACCCATGAGATCATGAATTCCATTGGCCCCATCAGTTCCCTTGCCGACACCCTGCACCATAGACTGGAAAATTGGACTTCCGAATCGGATCTCGAGGACTTGAAGGTGGGTATCTTTACCATCAAAAGAAGGTCGGAAGGGTTGCTGCAATTTGCCAAGAGCTACCGGATGATCAATAAGGTGGACCAACCGCAATTTGCCGATGTTCAGGTGGTCCAATTGTTCGAAAACATTTACCAACTCTTGGAACCCACCCTTCTACAGAAGAACATTGATCTGGATATCGTGATCAAAAATACCCGATTGGTTATTCAGGCAGACGTGAACCTGTTGGAGCAGGTGATCATTAATATCCTATTGAACGCCATTGAGGCGGTTAAAGATCAGCCTGAACCTTACATCACGCTTTCCGCTATTGAACAAAAGGATAATATTCAGATCCGGATCAAGGATAATGGGATCGGGATGTCTCCAGAAATCCAAGATCAGATCTTCACCCCATTTTTTACGACCAAAAAGACGGGTACAGGGGTTGGTCTAACCCTCAGCAAACAGATCATGCTCATGCACCATGGCAACCTCGTCGTGGATAGCAAGGAAGGAGAGGGCAGTACGTTTACCCTGCAATTCCCTTAATCTTAAAAAATCGATGTTTTCTGTATGTAAAAGACTAGATTTCGCTATGAAATCAAGGTTTAAGTAGGGTGGAAGCGTGTTTTTATATGCTTACCATACTGTTTACATACATTTAGGTTACTTTCACCATGGTTTCACTCCGAATCAAATTTGTCTTGTCCGTATATAGCTATACCGATTATTACCTTAATTTTGTACTCATGCGCCACCTGTATGATTACATTTACCATTACCTGATGTCGAATAGCCGACACGGTACGCATTCGCCTTTTGTCTATGCTTTGGCAGATCAGGTGATCTACCGAAAGGATTTTGTAAGGAAAGGGGAGGTGGCTGTTCCGGCCAGCATACCTGCCCATCAAAAGGAATTGGTAAAGAATATCCTTTCGTTTTGGGGATTGAGGGTTTTGGGAGAAGACTGGAACGATGTGGAAGCTGAGGCGTACTGGCTAGAGAAATTGCCTGAACAGGATGAAGCCCTGCTTGAGGTCTTAAAGTCAGGAAAACCTCTTTTTGTGAAAAATCCTTATTCACGCCAAAATAGAGCGCTTTGGAGGCGAATGTTGCAGAAAAAAGAGGTTACCGTAAGTATCAACCTGTTCCATTTTGGCATCTTGCTGTACAGGCCCGTTCAACATAAAGAGGACTTTCTGTTGAGGCAGGTATAGATCGAGGCCATAGGATATGGCGATCTGTCCTAAAAGGCTTCGCTGATGCTCAGGTAAAAACCGGACTGACGTTTCTCTCCGGGTCTTTTTTCGCCATAGGAATAATCGAAGCGGATACTGCTGCTGTGTTCCAGACTGAAGAAATAACGCAATCCGCCACCATAGGAGGGCAGGAAGCGCGCTTTATGCTCGTCGGAAAAGGTGCTACCGGTTCCTAGAAATCCGGTCACACCCACACGTGGATGGAACCTGTACCTCAATTCTGCTTGGGCGGTCAGGTAGTTCTTATCCTTATAGCGTCCTAGGTAGTAACCTCGCATGGTCATATCGCCACCCAGATCACGCATCACATAAAAAGGTACATTCTTCCCGTATGTTCCGCGATAAAGCCCTTGGGCAGCTAAAACCAATTTATTTGCTAATGGATAATATCCCCGGATATCGATCTCTGCTTGGCTTCCCGTGAAATCATCATCCTGAAAGAATTTTGGTGCATAGGCATATTTTACCCTTCCGTAGAAGCCTTGGCTGGTGTAGGTGGTGTTGTTACGGGTATCGTATAGTACAGATGCTCCCAGCGCGGCATATTGACCGCCATCCTTACCCAACACGTCAGGGGAGGTGAAAATACCATCGGCTGCTACATCCTGGAATTGGAAATGTTCATAATTGACATTGACGCCTGCGTAGAGGTTGGGGATGATCTTCTTCTCCACATCCAGTTTTACCCGATAGAGTTTCTGTTCCAGGTAATCCTCATCTGCCTTCCAGGTATCATTGCCGATGCCATAGAAGTTGAAGGGCCAATCGCGATAACGGAGTTCCGAAAGGATATGGTATTCGTTCTCCTTTGTCCAGATATCGGAAAGCAACTTGATGTTCTTCTGTTTTTTGGTGGTCAATGTACCGATCAAGGTGATATTGGAGGTGCGGCTTTCCAGGTTTTCCTTATCCATATAGAAGTTGTAGGTACTGGCAAGACCATATTCAAAGCCGGTCTCCTGGGCATAGCCCACAGCAGGTAGGACCATGAAACTAGCGGATCGGCTGGAGTCTTTTTCGGAGGAGATGAATTTTTTTATGATTTTTTGGATGATATTTTTCTGTTCTTGGGCTTGGGAACTGTTACAATTTGCGGCGAAAAGGACGCTTGCTGTAAAAAGAATGCGGAAAAATTTCGTGTGAAAATGCTTAATCATGCACAAATATAGGGGATAAGTTGACATGAAAAATGAAAATTATTTACTTGCATATCAACGATATGATTTTCAATGGCAAAAAAAACCGGCAAATATTTTTGATATATTCTGGCGTTAGCTATCTTTGCATCATCAAAACGGGACAATAGGTCGAAAAGTTTTGGAAGTTCTTTAAGTGAAAAAAAATAAAAATAAAACTTGCGAATATCAGATAAATATTAGATTTTTGCACTCGCTATCTCCGGAAAGCCGTTCTTTAAAAAGAAAGTTTTATTAAATTAAAATCCGCCTCCTTAGCTCAGCTGGTAGAGCAACTGACTTGTAATCAGTAGGTCATTGGTTCGATTCCGATAGGAGGCTCAAAGCGACGCAAGTTGCTGGTCTGGAGGGGTTCCAGAGCGGTCAAATGGGACGGACTGTAAATCCGTTGCTTCGGCTTCGAAGGTTCGAATCCTTCTCCCTCCACCATGAAAATGGAGT
>PJUC01000118.1_pt1 | contig 57558 bp, 50 predicted proteins | sample 1512161 | NCBI WGS metagenome assembly PJUC01 (sample SAMN08177676, study PRJNA422409) | Soil metagenome, whole genome shotgun sequencing project. | isolation source: Soil enriched on filter paper | place: USA: Madison | collected 2015-01-15 | reverse complement strand
GGCATGTTCGCGACGCAGTAGAACACCGTGTCGTGCACGCGGAAGGTCGGGTCGTCGTGCGTCGTCGGGTGCGTGTCTTCGAAGCATCCGCCCTGATCGACGGCGATGTCGACGAGCACCGAACCGGGCCGCATGCGTGACACCATGTCGTTCGTCACGAGCTTGGGCGCCTTGGCCCCGGGGATGAGCACCGAACCGATCACGAGGTCCGAGGCGACGACGGCACGGTCGAGATCCAGCGGATTGGATGCCGCCGTCTTGACGCGACCCTGGAAATGGTCGTCCAGGAACCGCAGGCGCTGGATGTTGGTGTCGAAGATCGTCACGTCAGCGCCCATGCCGGCGGAGATGTAGGCCGAGTTGGCGCCGGCGACACCGCCGCCGATGACCGTCACGGTCGCCGGGCGTGTGCCGGGGACGCCCGACATGAGCAGGCCGAGACCGCCCGCCGAGCGCATCAGCGTCGATGCGCCCACCATGGGGGCCAGGCGTCCGGCCACCTCGCTCATCGGCGCGAGCAGCGGCAGGCCGCCACCGGGCAGCTGCACGGTCTCGTACGCGATCGCCGTGACCCCGTCGGCGATCAGCCGGTCGGTGAGCGGACGGTCGGCGGCGAGGTGCAGGTAGGTGAACAGCACCAGGTCGTCGCGGAAGTACCCGTACTCCGACGCGATCGGCTCCTTGACCTTCAGCAGCAGCTCGGCACGAGCCCACACCTCGGCGGCGTCGTCCAGCAGCACGGCACCGGCGGCCTCGTACTCGGCATCGGGCATCGACGAGCCGACACCGGCGCCCCTCTGCACGAACACCTCGTGCCCGGCCGACGCGAGGTCGTGCACGCCTGCCGGCGTGAGGGCGACCCGATACTCGTTGTTCTTGACCTCGGTGGGGACACTGATCCTCATCGCGCGATCCTTTCCGCTCCGCCTTTGGAGCGCTCGGGCTCCTCGTGGGAGCGCCTCTAGAAAGCGGGGCGGATCGCCCCGACATCCTGTCCGCCGCCGGCGACCGCGAGCGGAAGCCGCGACATCGTCTCGGTGACGGCGGACGAGTCCAATGCGCCGTGGCGTTCCAGCAGGCGCAGGGCGACGGCGGTCGCGGCGCGGCCGCTGCCGTCGAGCATCTTGAGCGCGACGGTGGTGCCGTCCGGAGCGACCATCACCATCACGCCCTCGGCGCCGCCCTTGGCGAAGACGCCGAGGGTCTCGATCGCGACGGTGTCGGCGCGGCCGGGCCCGTCGATGGTCCAGGGGTTCGTCCGCACGGCCTCGACGAGCGCGCCGGCACTGCGGTGCAGCGCGAACGGCGACGTCGTCGACGAGTTGCCGATGCGGTGGATCGCACGGGCGAGACCGAACAGCGTCATCGCGTACACCGGCGCGCCGCATCCGTCGACCGCGGTGGCGGCGACCTTCTCGCCGATGAGCCGTTCGATCGTCTCTCGGATGAGGAGCTGCACGGGGTGCTCGGGAGAGAGGTAGCCCGCGGTGTCCCAGCCGTTGACGACGCTGGTGAGCAGCATCGTGGCGTGCTTGCCCGAGCAGTTCATGCGGATGCGCTGCGGCTGGCCGAGCTCGCGCACCAGTTCGTCGCGTGTGGCGGTGTCGCCCGGCCACGCGGCGGGGCATCCCAGTGCGTCCTCGCCCAGCTGGGCGGACGCGAGGATCTCGCGCACGACGGCGACGTGGCGATCGGTGCCGGCGTGGCTGGCCGTCGACAGACCCAGGCGTTCGCCCTCCAGCGGAGCGCCGGCCGACAGGCACGCGAGCGCCTGGAGCGGCTTGAGGCTCGAGCGGGGCAGGATCAGCGCGTTCGGGTCGCCGAGCTTCTCGCTGACGGTGCCATCGGCACCGAGGACGATCGCGATGCCGGAATGCCGCGACTCGATGAATCCACTGCGTTCGACGACGGCGAGTTCCACGGCGTCGGCTGCGGCGAAGGTCTGCGGCACCCCGCAAGCCTACCGCCGACTCCGGTACCCACCGTCATGTCAGACTGTCCGCATGCTGGGTGAGCACCGATACACCGTCCGGAGCACATGGACCGGAGACCGGGGCACCGGCACGTCCGGCTATCGCGACTACGACCGGGCCGTGACGCTCGAGATCCCCGGCAAGCCGGCGGTGCTCGCATCGTCCGACAAGCCGTTCCGGGGCGATCCGTCCCGCTGGAATCCCGAGGACCTGCTGCTGGCCGCGCTCAGCGAGTGCCACCTGCTGTCGTACCTGCACGCGTGCGTGCAGGCCGGTGTGGTCGTCGTCGGCTACGAGGACGAGGCATCCGGCCTCATGGTCGAAGACGGCCGTGGGGGCGGTGCGTTCCGTGAGGTCGTGCTGCGGCCCCGGGTGACGGTCGCCGACGCATCGATGGTGGATGCCGCGACCTCCGCGCATGCGCAGGCCCACGAGTGGTGCTTCATCGCGAACTCGGTGAACTTCCCGGTGCGCCACGAGGCGACGATCGTCGTCGCGGCGTGACCTCAGCGGCGCTCGTGGGGGAGCACCTGCTTGATCCGGTCGATCGGGTTCTGCGCCGGCACCTCGTTGTAGGCGCCGGCGAGCTCCTGACCTGAGAGGGCGTGGATCGCCGCCATGATCTCGTCGGTGGCGAGCCGTCGCGCCTTGCCCGACGTCGCCGGGCCGTGGTGCGCGAGGTCGATCGGCGCGCCGAACCGGACGGTCACCCGCGGCGTGCGCGAGGGCATCTTCGCGCCGACAGGCATGGCCTTGTCGGTGCCGACGAGGCCGACCGGAACGACCGGGGCGCCCGTCTGCAGCGCCAGGAAGGCCACGCCGGTGCGTCCCTTATAGAGGCGGCCGTCCAGTGAGCGGGTGCCCTCGGGGTACAGGGCGACGGCGCTGCCCTCGTCGAGCAGCTCGCGCTGCTGGTCCAGCGCGTCGAGCGCGGCCTGGCCGGCGCCGCGCTGCACGGGGATGGCGCCGATCGCGGTGAAGAACCAGCGGGACGCCGGCTTCTCGAAGTAGCTCGCCTTCGCGAGGAAGTGCACGGGGCGGGGCGCGGCGACCGGGATCACGATCGAGTCGATGAACGACAGATGGTTGCTCGCGAAGATGACCGGCCCGGACTTCGGCACGTTGGCCTTGCCCTCGATCCGCGGGCGGTAGACGACGCGGGCCAGCGGTGCCAGGATCATCCGGCCGAAGAAGTAGGTGAGCCCCATGCGCCGCGCCGGGATCTCGGGCGGCGCCGTCGTCTCGGACTCGAGATCGACCTCGTCCGCGGTGTGGTCGGCGCCGGGCACGAGGTCAGAAGTCACCCGTAGAGGGTACTCCGGATTGCATTCCGGTAACGGCATGGCGCGTTCCGGCCCGACATAGGGAACATTCAGCGCGGGCGGAGCAAAGATGCGAAAGGATGGAGGCTTCCCTGTCACCTACTCGAGGTTGTTCCGTGCGCATTCGACCGCTCGCCGCCCTTTCCGCCGCCGCGCTGTCGGCCGTCCTGCTCGCCGGCTGCGCTGCCTCGGGCACGCCCGACGCCGACTCGACGCCCACGCCGACCGCGACGTCCTCGGACTGCGGCCTTGAGCCGAAGTCGGGTGCGGACTCCGACGCGGTGACCGTCTCGGGCACCGCCCCGTCGCTCTCCGCCCAGGCCCCCACGGACCTGAAGTTCACCGAGCTGCAGCGCACGACCGCCGCCAAGGGCGACGGTGACGACCTCGCGACCGGCCAGCTCGTCTCGGGCCAGTACCTCGTGATCGACCCCACCACCGGCGAGGTCGCGATGGATTCGGCGACGACGTCGCCCGACGACTCGGGCCTCGTCCCGATCATCGTCGACCCCCAGAGCATCTTCGGCACCGGCGTGCTGTGCACGCCGCTCGGTTCGACCACCACGCTCACGATCCCCGGATCGATGCTCAGCCAGGGCGCCTCGAACATCGTCGTGGTCATGCAGTCGGTCGACCAGCTCCCGACGACCGCCACGGGTGCCGAGCAGGAGCCGGTCGCCGGGATGCCGAAGGTGGAGCTCGCCGACGACGGCAAGCCGTCCGTCACGATCCCCGACGCCGACCCGCCCACCGAGGTGCAGCTGGCCGACCTGAAGCTCGGCGACGGCCCCACCGTGGAGTCGGGCGACCAGGTGTTCGTGCAGTACATGGGCATCAAGTGGTCGGACGGCTCCGAGTTCGACTCCAGCTGGAGCAAGGGCGCTCCCGCCTCGTTCCAGACGACGGGCGTCGTGCAGGGCTTCCAGCAGGCGCTCGAGGGTCAGAAGGTCGGCTCGCAGGTGCTCGTGGTGATCCCCCCGGCTGCCGGCTACGGCGAGGGCGAGATCAACGACCAGGATCTGAAGGGCGAGACGCTCGTCTTCGTCATCGACATCCTCGGCGTCCAGCACACGCCCCAGCAGTAGTCGGCGGCCGCATCCGGCCTCGCGGGTAGGCTGGCCGGATGCGGCGCGTCCTCATCCTCGGCTCCACAGGATCCATCGGCACGCAGGCGCTCGACGTCGTGCGCGCCAACCCGCGGCGGTTCGAGGTGGTCGGTCTCGCCGCCGGATCCGACCGCGCCGGTCTTGAGGCGCAGGCCGCCGAGTTCGGCGTCGAGAACACGGCCCTCGGCGCGGTCGAGGCGGAGCAGCTGGTGCGCGACGTCGAGGCCGACGTGGTGCTCAACGGCATCACCGGCTCCGTGGGGCTCGGCCCGACCCTCGCGGCGCTGGAGACGGGCCGCACCCTCGCACTGGCCAACAAGGAGTCGCTCATCGTCGGCGGCGACCTCGTCACCGCGCTCGCGCGTCCGGGCCAGATCGTCCCGGTGGACTCCGAGCACTCGGCGATCGCGCAGGCGCTGCGATCGGGGGAGCGCCACGAGGTCCGCCGGCTCGTGCTCACGGCATCCGGAGGCCCCTTCCGCGGTCGCAGCCGGGCCTCCCTCGAAGACGTGACGCCCGCCGAGGCCCTGGCGCACCCCACGTGGGACATGGGCCGCGTCGTGACGACCAATTCGGCGACGCTCGTCAACAAGGGCCTCGAGGTGATCGAGGCACACCTGCTGTTCGACGTGCCGTACGCCGAGATCGACGTCGTCGTGCATCCGCAGTCGATCGTGCACTCGATGGTCGAGTTCGTCGACGGGTCGACGATCGCCCAGGCGTCGCCGCCCGACATGCGGCTGCCGATCTCGCTCGGCCTGGACTGGCCGAACCGGGTCGCGGGCGTCGGCGCGCCGCTGGACTGGACGAAGGCGACGTCGTGGACGTTCGAGCCGCTCGATGACGCCGCGTTCCCGGCGGTGCGTCTGGCCAAGCAGGTCGGGCGCGCGGGCGGGACCTATCCCGCCGTGTTCAACGCGGCGAACGAGCAGGCCGTCGACGCCTTCCACGAGGGGCGGCTGGGCTTCCTCGGCATCGTCGACACGATCGCCCGGGTCGTCGACGCGCACGAGGCGCCGGACGCCCTCACCCGCGAGGCGCTCGCGGCCGCCGAGGCGTGGGCGCGCCGCGCGGCCGACAAGGCCATCGCCGCGGCATCCTGACCCCACTGGATCCGCGAAAGGGTACGGTTCCGCCGCGGAACCGTACCCTTTCGCGGAGCCGGGGAGGGGCCGGGGAGGCCGGAGCTCAGACCTCGGGGTAGACCGGGCGAAGCGGATCGGATGCCGGCGTCTCGTCGTCGGGGTACGGCACGGGCCAGTGCGGCTCGGGGACCGGCCAGCCGGCATCGCGCAGGGCGCGGCGGGCGAGCTCACGGGCCGAATAGGGCGTGCGGACGCCGCGGATGTCGCGGTAGTCCTGGTGGCCGGGGCCGATCCACAGGATCGCGTCGCCGTCACCGACGAGCGCGACGGCCTCGATGATCGCCCGCTCGGGCGGTGAGAACTCCAGGATCTCGGCGTCCGGCCGGGCGCGGCGGGCGCCCTCGATCAGGGTCGCGCGGATCGCATCGGGGTCCTCGAAGCGCGGGTGGTGATCGGTGATGACGAGGATGTCGCTGCCCTCGACGGCCGTGCGGCCCATGTCGTGGCGCTTGGTGGCGTCGCGGTCGCCGTCCGCGCCCATCACCATGACGACCTTGCCGGGAGTGACCCGCCGCACGGCGGCGAGCGTCTTCTCGAACGCATCGGGGGAGTGGCCGAAGTCGACGTACACGGCGGGCCCGGCATCTCCCGAGACGAGCTGCGTGCGTCCGGGAAGGAACGCGTCGATGCGCCCGCCGTCGAGCGCATCGACGAGACGCTCCCAGGCGTAGCCACCCTCGAGGATCATGACGATCGCCAGGCCGGCGTTGGCCGCCATGTGGCGTCCGATCACGGGGACGAGGGTCGTGAGCGACCGCCCGTCGCGGGCCGTGAGGCGGAACTCGGTGCCGATCTGGCGCTCGTCGATGATCTCGACGACCCAGTCGGCGGCGGCTGCGGCATCCCGGTCCGAGGCGAGGTCGGGCGTGCCCACCGTGACCGTCGGCACCTCGCTGCGGGCGACGACCTCGGCCCCGGGCGCGGAGTCGACGCACACGACGGCGCGGCGCGAGCGGTCGGCGCGGAACAGCGGCAGCTTCGCCTCGAAGTACTCGCGCATGTCGGCGTAGTCGTCGAGATGGTCGTGGGTGAGGTTGGTGAACCCGGCGACGTCGAACACGATGCCGTCGACGCGGCGTCGGCTGAGGGCCTGGGCGCTGACCTCGACGGCGACCGCCTCGACGCCGCGCTCGCGCATGAGGGCGAGGAGGGCGTGCATCTCGTAGGCCTCGGGCGTCGTGAGGCGCGACACGATCGTCTGACCGGCGATGTGGCGTTCGGCGGTCGACGACAGGCCGGTCGTCACCCCCAGCTGGCCGAGGATGCCCTCGAGCAGGTGCGACACGCTGGTCTTGCCGTTGGTGCCGGTCGTGCCGAACAGCGTCGGCAGCCGGTCGTCACGTCCCGTGCTGTACACCCACGCCGACAGGTCGCCGAGAAGCGCGCGCGGGTCGTCGACGACGAGCACCGGCAGGCCGGTCGCCGCGGCGGCGTCTGCGCCGGCGGCGTCGGTCACGACTGCGACGGCGCCCTTGTCGGCGGCGGCCTGGGCGAACTCTGCGCCGTGGCGGTTCACCCCCTGCACGGCGACGAACACGTCACCGGGACGCAGGTCCGCGGTCGCGAGGGTGAGGCCGGTCAGCATCGCGCCCTCGACCTCGCCGCGCACGTCGGCGGCGAAGCGCGTCGCGAGATCCGCGACGGAGTGGGTCGGCGGCGCGTCGGGGCGGAGTACCGGGGGCAGGTTCGAAGGCGCGTCGGTCGGCATGGCGCATCCATCTTCGCATGGCGCCCGCCCGGTGCGCGGGCGGGCGCCATGCCCGGGCGATCAGGCGCGGCGTCGACCCCGCACCAGCACGACGATCAGTGCGGCGATGCCGGCGACCAGGCCGCCCGCGGCGAGCCAGCGTGCGACGGGGTCGGCGGGATCGCCGGATGCCGCAGCCGCTGCCTCATGGTCGTCGGCGACGTCCGCTCCACCGTCGTGGTGGCCGTCATCGGCTTCCGCCACCGCACCCACGGTGACGACGGGCGCCGGCGCGTCGAGCTCCTCGGGATCCTGGTCGTCGGCAGCGATCTGCGTCCACGCGGTCTCGCCGACCGCGCACGTCTGCGTCACCGGGAAGGCCAGCGCGGAGCCGGCGGCCGACTCCGCGAAGAGCACGTCCATCGCGACGGACGCCTTCAGCCCGTCCTCGACGGGGGTGTCGGGTGTGTAGACGACGCGCGTGGGCACGCCGTTCGCGCCGAGCTCTCGTGTGATGGTCCAGCCGCCCTGGACGACCGGCGTGGCATTCGCCACCCCGTCGGGGATGTCGATCGCGAGCGCCGTCGTGGGCGAGCCGTCGCAGCCGTGCGCGAACGAGAACGTGATCGTCTCGGTGGCGCCCGCCGCAGCGGTCTCGGGGTCGACGTGCACGTGCGCGGCTGCGGCCAGCGGTGCGCCCAGGGCGAGGGTGAGGCCGGTGCCGAGGGCGACCGCACCGAGGGCGAGGGCGCGGCGGGGGGAGCGGGTGATGGTCGTGGTCATGTCTTTCGTCCTTCGTCTTCGGCGCACGACGGAGGCGCCGTGCGCACGGCGGAGATCACCGTCCGGGCGGGCGCCCGGGCGGTGCGAGGCGACGCTCAGTGCGTCGCGGTGACGAAGGCCGGCGGTCCGCGGCGGGACAGGCCCGACAGCACCGCCCGCGCCGGGCGGATCGTGCGCTCGCGGTCCGGTGCGACGAGCGCGGGGACGGGCGGTGCGGGCAGAACGACGCGGGCGCGCGCCAGGACCGATCGGATGCCGCGGCCCAGGGCACGCAGCATCCGCTCGCCGCCGTACAACCCGGCGACCGTCGCCAGCGCCGCGAGCGCGTGCGCGAAGAGCATCGGCGCGTCGGGGAGCGCGACCGGCGTGATGCCGCCGGCGAGCACCATCGTGTGATGGGAGTGCGGCGCGGTGGGATCGGCGCCCGCGGTGATCGCGAACGCGAGATGGAAGAGCGCCTGGCCGGCGAGCACGACGGCCCCGATGCGCCAGGCCGACAGACGGCGCCCGACGACCGCCACGCCGAACGGTGCGGCGAGGATCCCGACGGCGGCGACGAGCGACGGCGCGGGGGCGCCTCCGCCGGCGAGCGTGTGGGCCGTCGCGGCGACCACGGTCGCGACCCACGCGGCAGCAGTGCCGCGCAGCGCACGGACGTGGCGTGGCGTCACGGCTCCTCGCTTCTGTCGACCGGCTGCCTGCCCCTGAGCCTACGCGAGACCGTCACACCCAACTCAAAGGCTGGCGCGGGTACCGTGATCTCGTGGAGATCCTCGCCTTCGTCGTCGGTGTCGCCCTCATGGTCGTGGGCCTGGCGGTGTCGATCGCGCTCCACGAGCTCGGCCACCTGTGGCCCGCCAAGAAGTTCGGCGTGCGGGTCGGCCAGTACATGATCGGGTTCGGCCCCACCCTGTGGTCGCGCCGGCGCGGTGAGACGCAGTACGGGTTCAAGGCCATCCCTCTCGGCGGCTACATCTCGATGGCGGGGATGTACCCGCCGTCCCCGGCCCTGCAGCAGGCCGAGAGCCGCGGCGGACGCGCGGCGGGGGGCTTCTTCGCCACGATGGTGCAGGACGCCCGAGACGCCAACGACGACACCCTGCGCGGCGACGGCGACACCCGTGTCTTCTACCGTCTGCCGATCTACAAGCGCATCATCGTGATGCTCGGCGGACCGCTCATGAACTTCCTGTTCGCGGTCGTGCTGTTCACACTCCTGTTCTCGGGCATCGGGCTGCAGACGGCCACCACCACGGTCTCGCGCCTGTCGGAGTGCGTGCCGTCGACGACGACGAGCGAGTGCACGTCCTCCGACCCCACCGCCCCCGCGGCGGCGGCCGGCATCGAGCCCGGCGACACGATCGTGTCGATCGACGGGGAGCCGGTGGCCGACTTCGCCGAGGCATCCGCCATCATCCGCTCGTCTCCGGGCGCGCAGCTGCGGTTCGTCATCGAGCGCGACGGCGAGCAGCACACCGTCCAGGTGACGCCCGCCACCGTCGAGACCACCGTGACGGCGGCCGATGGGACCACCTCGACTCAGGAGGTCGGCTTCGTCGGCATCGGCCCCACGGTCGAGTACGTGAAGCAGCCGATCTGGGCGGGCCCGCAGGCCGCGGTGCAGAACGTCGGAGCGGTCGCCGGCATCATCTGGCAGCTGCCGGCGAAGGTGTGGAACACCGCGGTGGACCTGGTGACGGGTGAACCGCGCGACCCGAACGGGCCGCTCAGCATCGTGGGCGCCGGGCGCCTGTCGGGCGAGGTCGCCGCCGCCGACGCGCCGGTGCTCAACAGGGTCGCCGGATTCCTGTCGCTGCTGGCATCGCTCAACATCGCGCTCTTCGTCTTCAACCTCATCCCGCTGCTCCCGCTGGACGGCGGACACATCGCGGTCGCGCTGTGGGAGGGCATCAAGCGGGTGTGGGCGAAGATCTTCCGCCGGCCGCCGCCGAAGCCGGTCGATGCCACGAAGCTCGTGCCGCTCACGTTCATCGTCGTCATCGCGCTGATCGCGATGGGCGCCGTGCTCGTACTCGCCGACATCTTCAATCCGGTGACGCTCGGCTGACGATCGCCGGGAGTTTCGGCGCTGCTGTCGAGAACGCCCTTGTCCGTTCGCTGTGGGGATGAAACGGTTCCCCTGACGAAAGGACACGGGCCATGAAGTACGTCATCATGTTCACCTCGACCCCGGAGCTCGACGCGGCTGTGCCCGAGGAGCGCGCCAAGGAGGTCTACGGGCGCATCTGGGAGTGGTTCCAGACGAACTCCGATCAGATCGCCGACGGCGGCGCCGAGCTGCTGCCGGTCTCGACGGCCACGACCGTCAAGCACGGGCCCGACGGCCCCGTCGTCGTCGACGGCCCGTTCTCAGAGGCCAAGGAGGTCATCGGCGGCTTCAGCGTGATCGACGTCCCCGACCTCGACGCCGCCATCGCCCTCGTCAAGACGTGGCCGTCGATGGAGCTGCCGGGGATCGCGATCGAGATCCGCCCGATGGTGACCGACTACAGCCAGTTCGAGTGATGACCGGATCGGATGCCGCCACCCCGGATGATCCGGCGTCCGCGCACGCCGGGGCGGCGGCATCCGATCGCCTCCTCGCCGGCGTCGTGCGCGAGGAGTCCGCGCGCATCACGGCGGCGCTGACGGTGTCGTTCGGGAGCTTCGACGTGGCCGAGGAGGCCGTCGCGGAGGCTGTCGAGGAGGCACTGAGGGAGTGGCGACGGCGCGGCATCCCGCCGAAGCCCGGCGCCTGGCTCATGCAGGCGGCGCGCCACAACGCGCTCGACCGGGTGCGGCGGGCGCGCGTGCTGCGTGACAAGGTGGCGCTGCTGCCGGATCCGGCACCGGGTGGTTCCGCCGGAACCGCTGATGAGCGGCTGCCGCTGCTGTTCGGCTGCTGCCACCCCGCCCTGGCCCCCGAGGCGCAGCTCGCCCTGACGCTCCGCGCCGTGTGCGGCCTGACGACGGCCCAGATCGCGCGGGCCACGTTCTCGACCGAGCCGGCGACCGGGCAGCGCATCTCGCGGGCGAAGCGCAAGATCGCCGACAGCGGCATCCCGCTGCGTGTGCCGTCGGGTCCGGATGCCGCGGCCCGCCTGGATCTCGTGCTGACGATCGTGTCGGTCATGTACAGCGAGGCCCACTTCCTGTCAGGAGCGGATGCCGCCGCCGACCGCGATCTCGCCGACGACGCGCTGTGGCTCGCCGAGGTGATCGCCCGGGCGCTCCCACGGGCCGCGGAGGCGCACGGCCTGCTGGCGCTGCTGCGGTTCCACCGGGCGCGGGAGTCGGCGCGGTCGGTCGACGGGGACCTCGTGCTGCTGGCCGATCAGGACCGCTCCCGCTGGGACGCGACGCTGCTCGCCGGCGCGCGCGACGAGCTCGAACGCGCGGCGCGTCTGCGCCGGCCCGGGCGCTGGCAGCTGCACGCGGCCATCGCCGCATGCCACGCCGACCCCCCGGATGTCGCCTCGACCGACTGGCTGCAGGTGCTCACCCTCTACGACATGCTGCTCGCCTACGACGACACACCGGTCGTGCGGCTCAACCGCGCCGTGGCCCTGGCCCGCGTCGAGGGTCCCGCCGCTGCGCTCGTCGAGGTCGACGCGCTCGCCGGCCCGCTCGCGCGCTCGCACCTGTGGCACGCCGTGCGGGCGTCGCTGCTGCGCGATCTCGGCCGCGACGACGACGCGCTGGCCGCTGACCTGCGCGCCCTGGAGCTCACGGCGAACGAGGCCGAACGGCGCCTGCTCGCAGCCCGCGCGTCCCGCTGAGCGACAGTCTCCCTCCGGCTCCGTCAGGCGGGCACCGGGGTGAGGGCCTGCTCGACCAGACGCTGCAGTGTCGTCATGCCGTCCCGCGACAGGATCGACTCCAGGTGGCCCTGCACCGAGGCGAACCCCGGCCCACGGAGCGCATAGACGTCCCCGGCGGCGTCGGCGGCCACCTCGGCGTCGCCTGCCCGCGTCGTGCCGGCCGGCACACGCGCGGTGAAGGTGTTGTAGAAGCCGATCGAGGCGGGCGTGCCGAACACGTCGACCGTCTTCTGCAGTCCCTGGTGCGGCGCGTCGAGGGGCGCCAGCCCGATGCCGAGCGACTCCGCGAGGATCTGGTGGCTGAGGCACACCGCGAGCAGCGGCGCGCCGGCGGCACGGCGCCGGCCCACCACGTCGCGCATACGGCGGATGCGGGGGCTCGAAGCATCCCGGGGGTCCCCCGGTCCGGGACCCGACACGAGCAGCTCGGCGGTGTCGACCTGCGCGTCGGTGACCTCGTTCCAGGGGGCGATCTCGACGTCGAGGCCGAGGTGGCGCAGCTGATGCGCCAGCATCGTCGTGAAGCGGTCCTCGGCATCCACGACCAGGGCGGAGCGGCCGGCGAACGGCGCCGGACCCGTGGTGCCCTGCGGGTTCAGCCAGAACTCGGCGAGACGGGCATTGCGCGAGGCCAGCAGCCGGGCGATCTGCGGGTCGTCGGCCAGACGGCGCGGGGCGGCGGCGGGAGCGTCCTCATCGATCTCGGCGGCGCCGCCCGCGACGGCGTCGAGCACGGCGGCCCCACCGGCCTCCGGAGCGTCACCGGCGGCGCGCTCGGCAGCGATGTCACGCGGCACCGCGCCGATCGCGCCGAGGACACCCGCCGCCTTGCCATGGGTCTCGCCGACCTCGCCGTACGGGTCGGAGTGACGCACCAGCGTCGCCCCGACCGGGACGCGCAGCCGCCCGTCCTGCAGGTACGCCGTGCGGATCAGGATGGGCGCGTCGAGGTCGTGCGTCGGCTCGTCGGCCAGGAGGGTCTCACGCGGCGTGAACAGCGCCGCCACGCCGGAGTAGTACCCGCGGGGCGACGTCTCGTGGCGCGTGATCACCGTGCACGCGTTCTGCATCGGCGAGCCGGTCACCGTCGGCGCGAACATCGTCTCTCGCAGGATGTCGCGCGGGTCGAGCCTGCTGCGGCCGCGCAGCACGTACTCGGTGTGGGTGAGGCGCGACATCTCCTTGAGGTGCGGGCCGGTGATCCGGCCGCCGTCGGAGCATACGGCGCTCATCATCTTGAGCTCCTCGTCGACGACCATGAAGAGTTCCTCGGTCTCTTTCGTCGAACGCAGGAACTCGGTGAGCGTCTCGACCGTCGCACCGCCCGCGGGGTGGCGGAAGGTGCCCGAGATGGGGTTCATCGTGACGACGCCGTCGCGCGCGCTCACATGGGCCTCGGGGCTCGCGCCGACGGCGACGTGGCCGGGGGTGACGACCGCGAAGGTCCAGTACGCGCCCCGCTCGTGCTCGAGCAGCGCCCGGAACCACGTGAGGGCGGCGGTGGCGGCATCCGTCGACACGCCCGCGGTGAAGTCGCGGCGGATCACGAAGTTGGCACCCTCGCCACGGCCGATCTCGTCGGCGATCACGCGGCGCACGATGTCGGCGTAGGCCTCGTCGGCGATGTCGAAGCCGGGGTCGTCGAGCGCGATCGGCTCGGCCGGCAGCAGCGCGAGGGCGTCGTCGCGGGGGACCGAGGCGCGGTCGGTCACGATGAGACAGCGCAGCGGCGCGCCGTCGTCGTGGCATTCGAAGCCTCGTTCGCGGACCTGACGGAACGGCACGAGCGCCAGCACCTCGCGCGGGGCGCCCGCGGCGTCGACCAGCGGGATGTCGCCCAGCAGGTCGACGTCGACGACGTCGCCGACGAGCACCTCGACGGTGGCGCCGTCGCGGGCGATGAGGGCGAACGGGGGGATGCCGGACGACGTCGTCTCGTCGTGCAGCGTGGCGAGCAGATCAGCGGCTCGGGGACCGGCCTCGGTCATCGATGGGGCCTTCCGTGTCTGTCGGGGCGGGCCCTGGTGTCATGCACGCGCAGACAAGAAGACCGCCCCGGGGGCGGTCTGTGCAGGAAACGCGAACACACCGCCTAGAAGGCGGGCCACCAGGAGCGGGTCGCGGGCATGCGGTCACGATAGCAGACGGCGGCGCCCGCCCTGCTCCGTGTGTCGGAGCGGTCGCTCAGCGTGCGTTGACGCGGTCGAGCAGTCCCGCGACGTGCCGCCAGCCGACGACCTCGTACCCGACCGCGATCACCGCAGGCGAGCACGCGACGATCACAAGGCCCACGCCGAGCGATGCGCCGAGCTGCACCGCCCACACCGCGGCCGCGAGCGCCGCCACGCAGCCGGCGAACAGCCAGAAGTGGAAAGGGTCGACCTCGCGCGTCATCAGCGAGTAGATGACGAAGACCATGAGCTCGTAGGCGAGCACCGGCAGCACGACGGTCCACATGGCGAAGGCCGCGTCGACCTCGGCGTGGTGGGTGATCACCTGGGCCGCCACGTGCAGACCGGAGCCGATGCCCACCACCGACGCGAAGACGAACGTGTGCAGATACCCGAAGACGAAGGGGCGCGGCCGGCGCACCGCGAGCAGATCACCGAACGGGATGAGGAAGTACGACCACCACAGGCCGAACACGAGCGCCGCGCCGCCCAGGGCGAGGAGCACGGCCTCGGCATTCCAGCCGTACTCCTCGACGCCCGCCGAGATCGCGAGGATGGTGCCGAGCACGACCTCGCCGAGGGAGATGATGACGAGCAGGCCGTAGCGTTCGGCGATGTGGTGCGGATGCCACGGCGTGGCGCCGCCGCGCCGCTCCGCGAGGAACGGCGCGACCAGTTCGATGCCCACGCCGACGAGCGCGATCGCGAACGTCGGCCACAGCGGGAGGTCGACGAACACGAGCGTCACCCAGAAGACCTGCGCGACGGCGATGCTGACCGCGTAGAACAGTGCCGTCGCACGGCGGGCCGGATCGTGACGTGCGGCCCGCAGCCACAGGGCGATTGCGGCGACGCGCATCACGACGTACCCGGCGACCAGCACCCGGTTGTCGAGGATCACGCCTTCGTCGATCGAGGCGAAGACGGCGGGGACCCCGAGTGCCAGGATCAGCACCCCGATCATCTCGATGAGCGTCGCGAGGCGGAAGAAGATGTCGTCGTTGTCGTAGGCCGAGGCGAGCCACGAGTAGTTGATCCACGCCCACACCGCGCAGAACATCGTGAACGTGAATCCGAGGACCACCGTGCCGACGTGGCCGAGCTCGAGATAGTGGGCGGCCTGCGACGACACCTGGCTGAACGCGACGACGAACGTGAGGTCGAACAGCAGCTCCAGCGGCGTCGCGGCGCGATGGGCCTCGTGCGGGTCCCGTCCGGTCATGCGGCCGAGGCCGTGGCTCAGGCTCATGGCCGGGACGATACACCGCGGCATGCGGGCGCCGTGAGGGCGAATGGATGCCGGGCTCCCGGCATCCACTCGGCTCCGCGGCAGCCCGCCCCCTGCCGCCGCGCGTAGGCTGGGAGCGTGCCAGCCGTGAATCTCGGGATGCCCAAGGTCCCCGAAACGCTCGCCCCCCGCCGCAAGAGCCGCCAGATCAAGGTGGGCAAGGTGCTGGTCGGAGGCGACGCCCCCGTCAGCGTGCAGTCGATGACGACGACGCCGACGACCAACATCAACGCGACCCTGCAGCAGATCGCCGAGCTCACCGCCTCGGGCTGCGAGATCGTGCGCGTCGCCGTGCCGTCGCAGGACGACGCCGATGTGCTGCACATCATCGCGGCGAAGAGTCAGATCCCGGTGATCGCCGACATCCATTTCCAGCCGAAGTACGTGTTCCAGGCCATCGACGCCGGCTGCGGCGCGGTACGCGTGAACCCGGGCAACATCCGCAAGTTCGACGACCAGGTCGGCGCGATCGCGGCGGCGGCGAAGGCCGCCGGTGTGTCGCTGCGCATCGGCGTGAACGCCGGTTCCCTCGACCGGCGCCTGCTGGAGAAGTACGGCAAGGCCACGCCCGAGGCGCTCGTCGAGAGCGCCGTGTGGGAGGCATCCCTCTTCGAGGAGCACGACTTCCACGACTTCAAGATCTCGGTCAAGCACAACGACCCGATCGTCATGGTGAAGGCCTACCGGCTGCTCGCCGAGCGGGGCGACTGGCCCCTGCACCTCGGCGTGACCGAGGCCGGCCCCGCCTTCCAGGGCACGATCAAGTCGGCGACGGCGTTCGGCATCCTGCTGGCGGAGGGCATCGGCGACACGATCCGCGTGTCGCTGTCGGCGCCGCCGGCCGAAGAGGTCAAGGTGGGCCACCAGATCCTGCAGTCGCTGAACCTGCGCGAGCGCAAGCTCGAGATCGTCTCCTGCCCGTCGTGCGGGCGTGCGCAGGTCGACGTCTACACGCTCGCCGACAACGTCACCGAGGGACTCAAGGACATGACCGTGCCGCTGCGCGTCGCGGTCATGGGCTGTGTCGTGAACGGCCCCGGAGAAGCGCGCGAGGCCGACCTCGGCGTCGCCTCGGGCAACGGCAAGGGACAGATCTTCGTGAAGGGCCAGGTCATCAAGACCGTGCCCGAGTCCGAGATCGTCGCGACGCTGATCGAAGAGGCGAACCGCATCGCCGACGAGATGGGCCCGGACGCCGCCGTCGGCACCGCGCAGGTCATCACGTCCTGATGGGATTCGGCCGCCTGTCGGCCGCGCAGCGCGCACGGGTCGAAGAATGGATGCCGGCGGCCGAGGTCGTCGCCGACCTCAGCTGGAACCAGGTCGAGACGATCGTGCTGCGCGTCAGACACGCCGCCCGCGAGTACGTGGTGAAGGCCGCCGGACCCGAGGTGCACCATCTCGGCCGTGAGCTCGACGCCCACCTCGGCGGCTTCGTCGACGTGTGGGCGCGGACCGGTCACGCCGCGGTGCTGCGTCACCACGACCGCGAGGCCCGTGTGCTCGTGACCGAGTGGCTGCCTGGCGCCCTCGCGTACCGCACGCCCGCGGGGCTCGATCCCGAGGTGCATCGGCGGGCGGGTCGGCTGCTGCGGGACTTCCACGCCCAGGCGACGCGCCCGTCGGACGGGGTGGATGCCGCCGCCACGGCCCGCGCGCTGCGCTGGCTCGACACCTCCCATGCGATCGCCCCGGACGTCGAGGCGCGGCTGCGCGCGGCGCTCGCCGCCCTCACGCCGATCGAGGCGGAGCTCGTGCCGACCCACGGCGACTGGCAGCCGCGCAACTGGCTCGTGGACGGCGACGAGGTGCGTGTCATCGACTTCGGCCGCTTCGCGTTCCGGCCGGCGGCGTCGGACTTCGTGCGGCTGGCCGCACAGGAGTGGCGCGAAGAGCCGGCGTGCGAGACGGCGTTCTTCGACGGCTACGGGCGCGACCCCCGGCATCCGTCGCACTGGCTTCTGATGCGGCTGCGCGAGGCGATCGGCACCGCCGCGTGGGCGCACCAGGTCGGCGACGTCGAGTTCGAGGCGCAGGGCCACCGCATGATCGCCGACGCGCTCGCCGACCTCGACGCGGGGAGCCCTGGTTTCGCCGAGCCGGGGGAGTCTCGCCGACACCGGGGGTGAGGCCCTGGGTTTCGCGGCGGATCCCTTGGGTCGGCGTACCGAGCCCCGGTTTGGCGAGCGGACGATCGCGGATCAGCCATCCCAGGCGGCCCGGCGGTTCGCGGCCCGGTGACGCGCCGCGATGACGGCCGCGGCGACCTTGAGCACCGGGGCCTCGCCGAGGCGGGCGTCGTCGCCGCGGGCGAGGCGCCGGGCGAGATCGGGACGCATCGCCCACAGGTACTCGCGGCCTACCACGGCGTGGGGTGCGTGCGACACGATCCTGATCGTCTCGGCGCCCTCGATCAGCGGGATGGCGTTGCGGATGTTCTCGGCCGTCGTGCGGCTCTCGGTCTCGAGCAGGACGGGGCCCGTGTAGCCGCGCTCGCGGGCATACCGTGCCATCAGTTCGGCCTCGGGCACATCCCCGCCGACGGCGCCGCCGCACAGCACCAGCACGCTCTCGGCCGCGGCCGGGTCCAGCGAGCGCAGACCCACGCGCACGCGGTAGCGGTTGACGAAGTTCGCGCGCGGACCGGCGTCGCGGTACCCGAGGACGACGACCGCCTCGCGTCCGCCCGGTACGGACATGTCGCCGAGCGCCTGCCGCGACGTGTGCCGATGCACCACCTCGGCCCATGCGACCACACCGGCGACGGCTGTCGCCGCCAGAGACATCAGGACCAGCAGCACACGACGCACAACCCCGACATTAGGGGCATCCGACCCCCGTCGACGTGGCAGGATCACGAGGGTGCCCCTCGAACGGATCGCCCTCGTCTCCGATGTCCACGGCAACCTGACGGCGCTCGAAGCGGTGCTCGCCGATATCGCCGGCCGAGGGATCACGCGCATCCTCAACCTCGGTGACAACGCCGGCAAGGGACCTCGCGGCGGCGCTGTCGTCGATCGCGTGCGCGACGCGTGCGAGGTGAACATCCGCGGCAACTGGGACGACTTCCTCGACGGGATCGGCGACCACGAGCCCGAAGAGATGCGGTGGTGGCGCGACGAGCTGACATCCGCGCAGCGGACGTGGCTGCGATCCCTGCCGCTCAGCCACGACCTGACACTCAGCGGCCGGCGCATACGGCTGTTCCATGCGTCGGCCGAGAGTCCCCATGTGCGCGTGCACTTCCACCACACCGACGACGAGTTCGACGGGATGTTCCGGGCGACGGGTATGACCGGCGACAGCCCCGAACCCACCGTCGTGGGGTACGCCGACATCCACGACGCCTACATCGAGTCTCGCGATGGACGGACGCTGTTCAACGTGGGGAGCGTCGGGAATCCGCTGGACGAGCCGACACCCAGTTACGTCATCCTCGAAGGGGTGGTGGACGCGCCTGGGCCGGCGCCGTTCGAGGTGCGCTTCGTGCGCGTGCCGTACGACGTCGAGTCCGAGATCGCGGTCGCCGAGCAGCTCGGGATGCCGCGCGCCGATGTCTGGGCCGTCGAACTGCGCACCGCCGTCTACCGCGGGCGGCAGACCGCATGAGCGACGCCGTCGACCCCCGCCCCGACGCCGACGCAGCGGCCCCGGCCCCGCGCGCACCGTTGTCGCGGCCGATCGTCGCGGGCATCGTCACGGCGCTCGTCGGCGTCACCAGCTCGTTCGCCGTCGTCCTCACCGGGCTGGACGCCGTCGGCGCCACGTCGGCGCAGGCGGCCAGCGGCCTGCTCGTGCTGTGCCTCACGATGGGTGCGGCATCCATCATCCTCGCGTGGCGCTACCGCATGCCGATCACCGTGGCGTGGTCGACGCCCGGCGCCGCCGTGCTCGCCACGACGGGCTCCGTCGACGGCGGCTGGTCGGCCGCGGTCGGCGCCTTCCTCGTGACCGCGGGGCTGATCCTGCTGACCGCGCTGTGGCCGCAGCTCGGACGCCTGATCGCACGGATCCCGCCCTCGATCGCACAGGCCATGCTCGCCGGCGTCCTGCTGCCGCTGTGTCTGGCGCCCGTCAGCGGCATCGTCGAGAACCCGTGGGAGGTCGCGCCGATCATCGTCGTATGGCTGATCGGAGTGAGGCTCGCGCCACGCTGGGCCGTGCCGCTCGCCTTCGTGACAGCCTCCATCGTGATCGGCGTCGACGTCGCCGTCACGGGAGCCTCGATCGACCCCGCCGTGCTGATCCCGCGACTGGAGTTCACGGCGCCCACGCTCACGTTCGGCGCGGTGGTGGGTCTCGCGCTGCCGCTGTTCCTCGTGACCATGGCGTCGCAGAACGTGCCGGGTGTCGCGATCATGCGCAGCTTCGGATACGACGTGCCGTGGCGTCCGGCGATGCTCGTGACGGGCATCGGCACGGCGCTCGGCGCGACGGCCGGCGGGCACGCGATCAACCTCGCCGCCATCAGCGCCGCGCTCGCCGCGGCCCCTGACGCGGACCCCGACGCGAAGCGCCGGTGGGTCGCCGGCGTCTCGACCGGCGTGGCGGGCATCGTGCTCGGGGGCCTGTCGGCGGCGCTCGTCGCGCTGGTGGTGGTGGCTCCGGATGCGGTCATCCCCGCGGTCGCGGGCATCGCGCTCTTCGGCGCATTCGGGTCCGCGGTGCAGCAGGCGATCGACGACCCGGGGGAGCGGCTGCCGGCCGTCGTGACGTTCCTGGTCGCCGCGTCGGGCATCGCCATCGCCGGCGTCAGCGCGGCCTTCTGGGCGCTCGTGGCCGGACTGGTCGTGCGAGAGGTGCTGCACCTCGGCCGGCGTCGCGCCTGAGTTCGGATCGACGAGGGCTCAGGCGCGACGCGCAGCGGCTCAGTCGCGCCGGCGCCGCCGGACCAGCGCACCGTGCGCGCGCAGGAGGCGCGGCACGACGACGTAGACGGCGAGCGGCACGACGACCGCGGTGAGCACGAGGGCGCGAAGCACCGGGTGCCACGACTCCGAGATCGGGGCGAGCAGCAGCATCCCCACAGACACGAGCGGGAAGATCGCGAGCCACGTGATCAGCGCGCGGACATGGACGGAGGGGACGGGAGCGGGAGCGGGAGAGGCGGTGGGGACGGCGTCGGTCCGGGCGGGCCCGGGAGCGGTCGAAGCGGGCATGTGCGGCATCCTTCCAAGAATCCAACCGAACGGTTGCAACTGGTTGGTTGTAAGTGAAGCACCGTGCGTTCTATTCCGCAACCATCCAGTTGGATTTCTTCGCTACCATGGCGACATGGCGTGGGACACCGAACGCACGAAGCAGCTGCTGCTCGACGCCGCCACGGCGGAGTTCAGCGAGCACGGCCTCGCCGGCGCCCGGGTCGACCGGATCGCGGCGGCGGCCGGCGTCAACAAGGAGCGCATCTACCAGTACTTCGGCAAGAAGCACGAGCTGTTCGCCGTCGTGCTCGCCGAAGCGCTGCAGGCGGCGCTCCAGGCCGTCAACGCCGAGGGGACCGGTCCGGATGCCGTCGGCGACTACGCCGCCCGTCTGTTCGACCACCACATGGCGCACCCCGAGATCCCGCGGCTCGTGTACTGGGAGGGGCTGGAGCGGGGCATCGCCGCCGCCGACAGCCCGACGCGGGCGGCGTTCCACGCCGAGAAGGTCGACCGCATGCAGCGCATGCTCCCCGGCATCGACCGCGTCGCGGCGGGGGAGCTGCTGCTCACGCTCGTGAGCCTCGTCAACGCGTGGCCCGTGCTGCCGCAGCTCGACGCGCTCATCATCCCCGACGCGGGCGACCGCGCCGAACGCATCGCCACCCGCCGTGCGGCGATCGTGCAGACCGTGACGGCCGCCGCAGCCGCGGCGTGGGTGGTCGCCGCCGACTGATCGCGAGGCTCAGTGCAGGGTGCCGCCCGGCACCGCCGCGTCCTCGGCCACCTCGACGCTCGTACGCACCGCGATCTCCAGCGCATCGGCGATGTCGCGCAGCGGGAGGGCCGCCGCGCCGGCGGGCGCATGCTCGGTCGACCACGGCACGTGCACGAACCCGGCGCGGACCGAGGATGCCGCCGCTTCCCGCGCCGTGAAGAACACGTGATTGCACACGAACGTGCCGGCCGAGTACGACAGCTCCGCGGGGATGCCCGCCTCGGCGATGCGCGCGACGATCGCCTTGACGGGGAGGGTCGCGAAGTGTGCGGCCGGGGCGCCCGGAACGCTCGGCACGTCGACGGGCTGGTCTCCGTCGTTGTCGGGGATGCGCGCATCGACGAGGTTGACCGCCACCCGTTCCACACCGACGGCGGCGCGCCCGCCCGCCAGGCCGGCCGCGATCACGACGTCCGGCCGGTGCTCGTCCATCAGCGCGCGCAGGCGCGCCGCGGCCCCGGCGAACGTCACCGGCAGCACCGCGGTCACGAGCACCTCGGGGCCCGTCCACCGCGACGCGACGAGATGCACGGCCTCGCCGGACGGATTGGCGGCGTCGCCGCCGAACGGTTCGAAGCCGGTGAGCAGGACGGTCGTCATGCGTCCAGGCTATGCAGTCACGCCGGGGACGCGGGTGCCAGGACGATCTCGCCGGTCGCGATGTCGGCCGACATCAGCCGCAGTCGCACGCTCGTGCCGGCGGCCGCCTCAAGGCCGGCGACCTTCGCCGCGACGGGGGGATCCGTCAGCTGGACGCGCGCGGCCCCGTTGCGCCTGCTCAGCACCACCGCGTCGAACGTGCGCCCCTCCCTGCCCGACAGCTGTGCGGCCTCGACGCGGTCGAGCGTGCCGGCCTCCAGCCGGTTCGCGAGTCCGTCGCTGCGTCCCATGATCTTCGGCAGCTCCGGCAGGCTCTCGCGTGCCCAGGCGGGCACATCCCGGCCGTTCGCGATCGTCTCGCACACGACGAGCGACCAGCGGTCCACGAGCCGCCGCAGCGGCGCGGTGGTGTGGGCGTAGGGCGCGCCGATCGCGGACTGGACCGGATCGGCGGGCGGCTCGCCGTCGAACGCGACGTACCCGGCTCCGCGGAAGAGGCCCGTCGCGGCATCCAGGATCGCGAGCGCCGACGGATCGTGGCGGTCGAGCGTGCGCAGGTAGTCGCCGTACACGACGTCCGGGCGCCACGGCACGCCGAGGGCCACGGTCTGCGCGCGGAACGCCGCGACATCGTCGGGGTCGGGCGCGGGCATCGTGCGGAGGATGCCGACACGACCTCGCAGCATGAGCTCGGCGGCCGCCATGCCCGTCAGCAGCGACACCTGTGCGTTCCAGTCCTCGACGGGCAGCGGAGCGTCGCGCTCGAGGCGGTATCCTCCGTCGTCGGCGGGCACCACGCGCGCCTCGGGCACATTGAGGCTCGCGCCGCCCCGCTCGGCCTCGCGCTCCAGGCGCTGCGGGCCGAACCACGCCAGCGCCTGCAGGGTGGGCGGGGCGGTGCCCGCGTCGATCGCGGTCTGCGCGTCGGTATAGGTCCACTGCGCCCGTGAGCGGATCACCGCGCGCCGCAGCGTCGTGGCGACCGGCCGGGCCCCCTCGTCGAGCTCGAACCGCCACACGTACGCGCGGCGGTCGCGATCCGGCAGGAGCGAGGCGGCGTCCTCGCTGATCGCGACGGGATGCAGGGGGATGCGGCCATCGGCGGCGTACAGGGTCTGGCCGCGCAGGCGCGCCTCGGCGTCCACCGGGCCGCCGGGGTCGACGAAGGCCGGGACGTCCGCGATGGCGTAATGCAGGATGCCGCCGGCCGCGGTCCGTTCGAGGTGCATCGCCTGGTCGAGATCCGTCGAGCCTGCCGGGTCGATCGTCAGGAAATCGAGCTCGCGCAGATCGTCGAGCCCCGCCACGGCCGGGTCGGTCGGCACCGAACGCGCGGCGCGGACGGCCGCGGCATCCACCTCATCGGGGAACCCGGTCGGCAGGCCGAGGTCGACGCGCAGCTGCGCCAGCGACTCGATCAGCTCGTCGTGCGCCCGGGCGGGGGCGAATCGGGGGCGGCGGGCGGGCACCCGATCAGTGTAAGCACGGGCCCTAGACTTGACGATCGTGGTCACCCGTCTGTCGAACTTCTTCCTCCGCACCCTCCGTGAAGACCCCGCCGACGCTGCTGTCACGAGCCACAAGCTGCTCGTGCGCGCCGGCTACATCCGCCCGCAGGCCGCGGGAATCTTCGCGTGGCTGCCGCTGGGTCTGCGGGTGAAGGCCCGGATCGAGACGGTCGTCCGCGAGGAGATGGCCGCGGCCGGCGCACAGGAGGTGCACTTCCCGGCACTCATGCCGCGCGAGGCGTACGAGGCCACCGGGCGGTGGGAGGAGTACGGAGACCTGCTGTTCCGTCTTCAGGATCGCAAGGGCGGCGACTATCTGCTCGCGCCCACGCACGAAGAGGCCTTCACGCTCCTCGTGAAGGATCTGTACTCGTCGTACAAGGACCTGCCGCTGACGATCTACCAGATCCAGGACAAGTACCGCGACGAGGCGCGTCCCCGTGCCGGGCTGCTGCGCGGCCGCGAGTTCACGATGAAGGACGCGTACTCGTTCGACGCGTCGGACGCGGGACTCGATGCGTCCTACATGGCGCAGCGCGACGCCTACGAGCGCATCTTCCAGCGCCTCGGCCTCGAGTATGTGATCGTGCAGGCGGACGCCGGCGCGATGGGCGGTTCGCGCTCCGAGGAGTTCCTGCACCCGACTGCCGTCGGAGAAGACACCTTCGTCCGTTCGGCCGGAGGGTACGCGGCCAACGTCGAGGCCTTCACGACGATCGTCCCCGACGCGATCCCGTTCGACGGGCTCGGTGCTCCTGTCGTCTTCGACTCGCCGAACACCCCCACGATCCAGACGCTCGTCGATCACGCCAACGCGCACGTCGACGCTCCGGCGTCCGGTATCGCCGGCCCCGCCACCGCCGGTGCGACCGAGTGGAACGCGGCGCACACGCTGAAGAACGTCGTGCTCGCACTCACCCATCTCGACGGCACGCGCGAACTCGTGATCGTCGGCATCCCCGGTGACCGTGACGTCGACGACAAGCGCGCGGAGGTCGCGTTCGCTCCCGCCGAGGTCGAGGCCGCGACGGCGGACGACTTCGAGAAGAACCCGCTGCTGGTGAAGGGCTACATCGGTCCGTGGTCCGAGACCGGCGCCATCCTCGGCGAGGAGTCCGCGACCGGCATCCGTTACCTGCTCGACCCTCGCGTGGTCGACGGGACGGCGTGGATCACGGGTGCGAACATCGACCAGAAGCACGTGCACACGCTCGTCGCCGGCCGCGACTTCGCAGGCGACGGCTTCGTCGAGATCGCCAACGTGCGCGAGGGCGATCCCGCTCCGGACGGCTCGGGCCCGGTGGAGATCGCCCGCGGGATGGAGATCGGCCACGTCTTCCAGCTCGGCCGCAAGTACGCAGAGGCGCTCGGGCTGAAGGTGCTCGACGAGAACGGCAAGCTCGTCACCGTCACGATGGGCTCCTACGGCATCGGCGTTACCCGCATCCTCGCGATCATCGCCGAGCTCAACAACGACGACAAGGGGCTCATCTGGCCCGCCTCGGTGGCACCGTTCGACGTGCAGGTCGTGGCGACCGGTCGTGACAGCGTCGTGTTCGACGTGTCGGAGCAGCTGTCGGCAGACCTCGAGGCGGCGGGCTTCGACGTCCTCTACGACGACCGCCCCAAGGTGTCGCCCGGCGTGAAGTTCGGCGACGCGGAGCTGGTCGGCGTCCCGAAGATCGTGATCGTGGGCCGCGGCGCCGCCGAGGGGCAGGTCGAGCTCTGGGACCGCCGCAGCGGCGAACGCGAGGTCGTGCCGGTGGCAGAGGTGGTCTCGCGCCTGCGCAGCTGACGGGCTCGCCCCCGGACCGGCACAGGGTCCTGATCAGCAGCTGACGTGGCCGTGGTTCACGTTGTCGTCGTCGGGCGTGTCCTTCGTGAACAGCGACTTCAGCATGCCCGCGGCCATCATCAGCTTGCCGTGCGCGGGCTCCCAGAACTCGGTCTCGGTGGGAGTGACCTCCAACAGGGCGATGCCGGGCGTGTCGAGCCCGTCCTCGAACCAGATGTCGAGCGAGGGGGAGTAGAGCTCCTTCATCTTGCCCTCGTCGTGGACGATGCTCGCGCGCCCCGCGACCGAGACGTAGCGCATGCCCTTCGCGTCGCAGTAGGACAGGCCCACGTCGCGATCTGCCTTCGCCTCGTCGACCTTCTTGGTGTCTTCCGCGGTGAAGAACCAGATGCGACCCCTCTCGTCCATCTGCCTCGTGCTCATGGGCCGGCTCACGAGCCGTCCCTCGTCGTCGATCGTCGTGAGCATCGCGAAGTCGATGTCCTCGACGAGCTCCTTCACCCGCTCCAGTGCCTCCGGCCCCGTCATCTCAGTCATGCCTCGAGGCTGCCGCCCAGCGCCCGCGGGGTCGAGGGTATTGACAGGGTCCCCCTGAGCTCCCGCCCGTCAGGACTCGGGGTTCGGGTCTGCGTCCAGCCACGGAGGGCCGAGCGGCACGATGCGCCGGCCGATCGTGCGCCAGTAGAACTTCTCGACGAGCATGTAGGCGGCCAGCGCCGAGGCGGCGATGAGCACGATCGAGCCGATGATCGCGAGGCCATCGGCACGGGTGAGGGCAGCCATCGCCTGGAATCCGAGCCCGAACGACACGCACAGCAGCGTGATGGGCAACACGGTGTTGTGCGCGGCTCCTGCCGGCACGAACAGCAGCGCCAGGATCGCGAACACCAACGAGAACAGGCCGCGCGCCGACGCCGTCACCTCGAAGAACCCGAGCTCCTCGCCCAGGAGGAACCCGGGCACCACGATCCAGTACCAGCCGAACGCGTTGTACACGACGAAGTGGAAGTTGTCGCCGGCGAAGTACGACAGCATCCCTGCGGTCACCTGGACGACGCCGCCGAAGGCGGCCCCGATCCAGAACACCGGCGCGTCGTCCTGCAGGCCCAGGTGCGCGAGCTGGGCGATCACGGTGGCGATCACGAAGCCGAGCAGCCCGATGAGTCCGGGGTCGGCGACGCGGAGCCCGCCGGTGCGGGGCACGCGGATCGCGTCGGTGATGGCGATGTTGGTGGTGCCGTCGGTCATGCGAAGCCTTTCCCGTACGCCGTGCCCGGCCGCGTCGTTCTCGCCCGCGCCGTTCCCGCCCAGTATGCCGAGGAGGGGCCGACCGTGCGAGCAGTCGCGGCACGTCCGCGAGTGCGAAGAGACCGGGGCGGCGGCATCCATCGTTCACCGTCCGGTCACCGCGCGACAGCAGGACGTGGCACGCTGGCGTCATGGCCCAGAGCGACACCGGAACCATCCCGCACCCCGTGACCGAAGAGCTGCGCGCCACCATGGCCGCAGCGGGCATCACGCACGACGCAGACCTCATCGCCCGCATCCTCGCGACGGGGATCGGGCTGGGCCTCGACGACACCGATCGCCTGGATCTCAAGATCACCTCGGCGGCCCTCAGCGAGATGCGCGCCGCGTTCCGGCTGTTCGCGCCGTACCGCGGCATCCCCAAGGTCACCATCTTCGGTTCGGCGCGCGCGCGGTCGGAGGACGAGCTGTACCGGCAGGCGTCCGAGGCAGCGGCCAAGATCGCGGAGCGGGGGTGGATGGTGGTCACGGGGGCCGGCCCCGGCATCATGGAGGCGGCGGCCGAGGGCGCTGGTCCGGACCATTCGCTCGGGGTCTCGATCCGGCTGCCCTTCGAAGAGAAGCCGAACGCGATCGTCGGCGGGAACGCCCGCAACGTCGCCATGAAGTACTTCTTCACGCGCAAGCTCATGCTGGTCAAGGAGTCCGCCGGTTTCGTGTGCGTCCCGGGCGGGTTCGGCACGCTCGATGAGATGTTCGAGCTGCTGACGCTGCAGCAGACCGGCAAGGCCGACCCCACGCCCATCGTGCTGCTGGATGCTCCCGGCGGAACGTTCTGGGCCGGTCTGCAGCGGTTCGTCGACGACCACCTGCTGCCGTCGGGGGTCATCTCGCCCGGCGACTTCGATCGCGTCCTGGTCACCGACTCGGTGGAGGCAGCGGTCGACGAGATCACCGGGTTCTACCGCAACTACCATTCGCTCCGATGGGTCGGAAAGCGCCTCGTGCTGCGGTTGAAGGCCGAGCCCACCGATGCCGAGGTCGACGAGCTCAACGAGCGTTTCGCGGGCTTGGCCGCCGAAGGGCGGATCGAACATCGCGGAGCGCTCACGGTCGAGCGCGAGGACGACGACGAGGTCGATCTGCCGCGACTGGTGCTGCGGCTCAACCAGTTCCGTGTGGGGGAGCTGTACCGTCTCATCCGCGCCGTGAACGCCCTGGAGTCCGCCCCGCGCGCATGAACGAGAGAGCGGATGCCGCGCCGCTCGCCGCCCGTCAGAGCCGGCGATAGCGCGCCGACAGGCCGAGGAAGACGCCGTAGGCGATCAGCCCGGCGCCGATGGCGCCGCAGAGGAGCGGGCCGAGCGGCAGCGCGATGAGTCCGTCCAGCGCGGCGTCCAGACCGCCGGCATCGCGGGGCTCGACCTTGACGGCGGCGACGACGAGGAGCACGCCGACGGCCAGCAGCGCAACGCCCTTGGCGACGTAGCCGAAGACCGCGATCCCTGTCACGGTTCCGCCGGCCGCCCCGGAGGGCAGTGAGAGCAGCCGGACGAACGTGCGCCTGAGGCCGATCACCGCGAATCCGACGCCGCCGGCCCCGATCGCCGCACCGACCAGCGCGAGCACGATCGGGCCGCCGGGGATGACCAGCACGCCGTGGCTCGCATCCTGCACGCTGCCGTCGGGGTTCGGGCGCGCTCCGACAGCAACCGCGGCGGCGAAGACCCCGAGGGCGAGGAACACGGCGGCCTTTCCCCACTCGATCAGTCGCGCGCCCCATTTGCGTGGCCGGGACCCGCGGCGCACGAGGACGCCGTCGAGGAACTGCCACACGCCGAGGGCGGCGAGGGTCGACGCAGCGAGCCAGAGCATGACGGATCCGAGCGGAGCGCGGGCGATGGCGAACAGTGCGCCGGACTGGTCCGTTCGGCCGTCGCCGCCGAACGCGACGACGATCGCCAGCACGCCGATCAGCACGTGCACGACGCCATCGGCGACATAGCCCGCGCGCGCGAGCACCTCGAACACCGGGTTCGCCTCGGCGCGGTGCGCGGCGCGGCGCACCTCGGCGTGCGGCGAGGAGGGGGCCCCGGAGGACATGTCACGAGGCTACGAGGCGGGGGTCCGAGGCGCGCGGGGTTGCGCCCGGCTGCGCGCCGTGCTTCGGATGACAGCCGTCTCATCGAGTCGTCTCCTGACGTTCACCTGCCGTTCGCACCGTCGTCGCGCGCGACCAGGATCATCGCCGCGTGAGCATCGTCGAAGGAACCCGCCGTCCCTTGCCCATGGCCGACCACGTGCGCGGCAAGCGGCTCGCCGCCACCTGTCAGTACAAGTGCGCGAATGCGTGCCTCGGCCCCGAGTGCAACCCGTCGCACAACGAGACCTTCCAGCAGGTCGCGTCGGCCGCACTGTCGCGCCGCGCGCTGCTCGGCCTCGGCGCCGCGGGCGCCGTCGCACTCGCCGTGGGCGCCGCGCGCGGCGGGTCGCCCGTATCCGGCCCCGGATCGGCGGGTGTGGGCGGTGGTGGTGTCGCGTTCGCCCGGCCGGCGCACGGCAGTCTGCCGTTCGACCCCATCGCACCGGTCAACAGATACGTCGACGACCTCGTGGTGCCCTCGGGCTACACCTGGCAGCCCATCATCCGCTGGGGCGACCCGCTGTTCTCGAACGCGCCCGTGTTCGACGTGGCCGGGCAGTCGCCCGCCGCCCAGGCCCTCCAGTTCGGGTACAACAGCGACTACCTCGACATCGTCGCCGACCCGAGCGGCAAGACGGGCGTCCTGATCAACAACCACGAGTACTGCAACCCCGGCATCATGTTCCCTCCGTCGTCCGACCCGGCCGAGCTGCAGCGCCGCGGTGACATCTTCAAGGCCGCGCAGGGCATGTCCGTGGTCGAGATCACCCGCAAGCGGACCGGTGCGCCGTGGTCCTATGTCGTCGACGGCAGGCGCAACCGTCGCATCACCGTCGAGACCGTCTTCGAGCTGACCGGTCCCGCAGCCGGCAGCGACCTGGTCAAGACCGCCGCCGACCCCGAGGGCCGCTGGGTGCGGGGCACCCTGGGCAACTGCTCGGGCGGCACCACTCCGTGGGGCACGATCCTGTCGGGTGAGGAGAACTTCAACGGCTACTTCGCGTGGGCCGCCGACACCGCCGCACAGAAGCGCTACCAGTCCGCCGCTTCGACCTCGACCGAGACGGGATGGGAGAAGTACGACGCCCGCTTCGACGCCCACAACGCAGACTTCGTCAACGAGCCGAACCGGTTCGGCTACATCGTCGAGATCGACCCGCAGGACCCCACCTCCACGCCGCGTAAGCACACCGCCATGGGGCGGTTCAAGCACGAGGGTGCGAACGTGATCGTCGGCGAGGACGGCCGGGTCGTCGCGTACATGGGCGATGACGAGCGCAACGACTACCTGTACAAGTTCGTGTCGAAGAACCGCATCTCGGGGTCGCGGAAGAAGAACCTCTCCCTGCTGACCGAGGGCGACCTGTATGTCGCGAAGTTCACGGGCAACTCTCCGGCCGGCGAGATCCGGGGCACGGGTGCCCTGCCGAGCGACGGGTTGTTCGACGGGTCCGGCACGTGGGTCCCGCTCACGCAGAACGGGCGATCGGCCGTCCCCGGATTCACGACCGAGGAAGTGCTCGTGCACACCCGGCTCGCGGCGGACGCCGTCGGCGCCACCAAGATGGACCGACCCGAGGATGTGCAGCCGAGCCCCCGGACGGGCAGGATCTACGTGGCCCTGACGAACAACTCGGCGCGGTCGGTCGCAACCGTCGACGAGGCCAACCCGGTGACGGGCAACCGCTACGGGCATGTGCTCGAGCTCACCGAGACCGCCGGGCAGTCGGGCACCACCTTCGGCTGGAGCATCCTGCTGCTCTGCGGCGATCCGAAGGTCTTCGAGAACTCCTACTTCGCCGGCTTCCCGAAGGAGCTCGTGTCGCCCATCTCCTGCCCCGACAACGTCGCGTTCGACTCGGCGGGCAACCTGTGGATCTCGACCGACGGGGCGCCGAGCACGATCGGATACAACGACGGCCTCTTCCTCGTGCCGCTGGAGGGCGCTGAGCGGGGGCATGTGCAGCAGTTCCTGGCGGTCCCGCGTGAGGCCGAGACGTGCGGCCCGGTGATCCACGACCAGGAGGGCCTGGTGTTCGTCGCGGTGCAGCACCCCGGTGAGGGCGGCACGTATGCCGCGCCGACGTCGCTGTTCCCGGACTACGGATCCTCGGCCCCCGGAGACGCGGCCTCCGCGCCCCGGCCGGCGGTGGTGCAGGTCTTCCGCACCTGATCGCCGGCGCGGGACCGGAGCCCGCGGAACGGGCGGACGACTCCGCTCGTCCCGACCGCCGTCGCCCGCGCCTAGCATGGATCAGATGATCGGTGAGGGCGCGCCCCGGCCCACGACCGGCTGGAGCATCGTGCCGCGCCTGGTGCGCGGAGCCTCGCCGGTCGTGCTCGCGGTCGTGGGCGCACTCTCGTTGCTCGTCGGCCTGCTGATCGTCACGCGGCCGCTGACCTCGCTGCTCGTGCTGACGATCTACGTCGGCATCAGCGCGATCCTGTCCGGGCTCGCCCGCCTGCTCGCCGCTCCCGAGAAGCCGCTGTGGTCGCGGGTGACCTTCGGCAGCCTGTGGATCGCTCTCGGCGTCGCCGTCCTCGTCGGCCTGGGACGTACGCTCCAGCTGCTGCCTCAGCTGATCGCGGTGCTGCTGGTGCTCGGCGGCCTCGCCTCGCTGTACGACGCGCTCGCGCGCGGCCGGCTGAGCCAGCGCGTGCTGTCGGCCGTGTGGGGCGCCGCTCAGATCGCGTTCGGCGTGCTGTCGTACGCGTGGCCGGACGTGACCGTGCTGGTGGTCGCCCTCGTCTTCGGTGTGCGCACCACCGTGTTCGGCGCCACCCTCCTCGTGCGCGCGGTGCGGGCCTTCGTCGAGGGCCGTCGCTCGGTGCCCGCCACCGCGCAGCCTGCGCCGGGAGCGGACCTCGCCGACGGCGGCGACGCGGAGCCCGACGCCGGCGCGCCGCGGCCGGCGGCATCCTCCGACGTCCCCACGGCCCCGCAGAGCCGTGCCCGCGCGGCGTGGCTGGCGGCGGGGCGCTACGCGCTGTCGGTGCTGCTCGTCGTGCTCGCTGCAGGAGGATGGTGGGCGAACTCGTGGTTCCAGGACGGCGCTCAGGTCGTCGACGCGTTCTACGACCCGCCGGCCGTCGTGCCGTACGATCACGGCAGGCTGATCCGGTCGGACGAGTTCACCGGGCAGAAGCCGGCGAACGCCGAGGTATCGCGCATCCTGTACACCACCCGTGACGCCAACGGCCAGCCGGCAGTCGCGAGCGGGCTCGTCATCGTGCCGCACGACCCGCCGCCCGGACCGCGCCCCGTCGTCATCTGGAACCACGGCACGACCGGCGTCGCCCGCGGCTGCGCGCCGAGCCTGCGCGACGCGTCGGCGACGAAGTGGGCGATCCCGGGCCTCGACCGGGCCATCGCGAAGGGCTGGGTCGTCGTCGCCTCGGACTACTCGGGCCAGGGAGCGCCGGGCGACTTCCCGTATCTCATCGGCCGCGGCGAGGCGCGGTCGTCGCTGGACGCGGTCATCGCCGCCCGCGAGCTCGAAGGGCTGACCCTCTCGGCGCACACCGTCGTGTGGGGCCACTCCCAGGGCGGCCACGCGGCGCTGTGGACCACCCAGATCGCCCCGGAGTACGCGCCCAGCCTCGACATCCGCGGCACCGCGGTGCTCGCGCCGGCTGCGGAGCCGGTCAAGCTCGCGCGCGAGCTCGTGACGGGCGACGCGAACGCGCTGCTGTCGATCCTCATCTCGTGGGTGCTCGTGCCGTACGCCGACACGTACGGCGACGTCCACCTCGCCGACTACGTCGCTCCCGGGGCCGAGTCGATCGTGCGCGAGATGACGCAGCGCTGCCCGACCGAGCCGGGCGTGATCGTGTCGGTCGCCGCCGCACTGGGCGTCTCGGAGGACCGCCCGCTGTACGTGGGCGACCTGACGACGGGCGCCCTCGGCAAGCGGCTCGAAGACAACACGCCGAACGGCCCGTGGGGCACCCCGATCCTCGTCGCGTGGGGGAGCGAGGACGAGGTCATCCCGCCGCACCTGCAGCGCGAGTTCGTCGCCTCCCTGTGCGCGCACGGGGAGCAGGTCCGCAGCCTCGAGTACGTCGGCTACGACCACCTCGGCACGCTCCTGCCGGGGTCGCATTTCGTCCCGGTGCTGATCTCGTGGACCGATGCGAGGTTCCGCCACGCCGACACCCACGTGGACGATTGCGGCGGGTGACCACGACCCGGCCACGCCGCCGTCCGGCCGCGTCAGGTGACTCACAGGGCGGCCGGTCGCGGCATCCGGTAACGTTGTAGGGTTCCGGCGCGCGCAGGCGCTCCGGTGAGAGCTGAATACGGAGGCTGTTGTGGACATCGATCTCGGACTTCTGCGGACCGTCGAGCGCGAGAAGGAGATCCCCTTCGACGAGCTCGTGCACATCATCGAACAGGCGATCCTGACCGCCTACGCCAAGCACACCTCGCCCACCGGCGAGCTGCCCGAGGGCGCACGTGCCGAGCTCGACCGCAAGACCGGTCACGTCGCGGTGTTCATCCCGCTGCTGGACGAAGAGGGCCTCGTCGTCGGCGAAGAGGAGTCGACCCCCGAGGACTTCGGCCGCATCGCCGCGTTCGCCGCGAAGCAGGTCATCAGCCAGCGACTGCGCGATATCGCCGACGACGCGGTGCTCGGCGAGTTCCGCGGCAAGGAGGGCGACATCGTCGCCGGCATCGTGCAGCAGGGCCCGAACCCGCGCATGGTGCACGTCGACCTCGGCTCCGTCGAGGCGATCCTCCCTCCCGAGGAGCAGGTGCCCAGTGAGGACTACGCCCACGGCGCGCGCCTCCGCGTGTACGTGACCTCGGTGGCCAAGGGCACCAAGGGTCCGCAGATCACCGTCTCGCGCACACACCCCGGTCTCGTCCGCAAGCTGTTCGCCCTCGAGGTGCCCGAGATCCCCGCGGGTCTGGTCGAGATCGTCTCCCTCGCGCGCGAAGCGGGCCACCGAACCAAGATCGCCGTCAAGGCGAACGATCCGTCGATCAACGCCAAGGGCGCGTGCATCGGCGAGCTCGGCCGCCGCGTGCGCGCGGTCACCGAGGAGCTCGGCGGTGAGAAGATCGACATCGTCGACTACGACCCCGAGCTCGCGAAGTTCGTCGCCAACGCGCTGTCGCCGGCGAAGGTGACGTCGAGCTTCATCCTGGATGCCTCGAACAAGGCCGTCCGTGCGCTCGTCCCCGACTACCAGCTGTCGCTCGCGATCGGCAAGGAGGGGCAGAACGCGCGTCTGGCCGCCAAGCTCACGGGCGCCAAGATCGACATCCAGCCCGACTCGATCCTCGAGGACAGCTGAGCCTCGCGGCGCTGGCTCCCAGTCGCTCGGTGTAAGATGGTCCCTGTACGAACGTGCGTCGGATGCCGCACGCGTGCTCCCCGGTCCGCCCTCCTCAGGGTGGTATCCATCGATTCCGCTCTCGTCGTCGACGAGCGCGCGTCGATGCCCGGAAGAGGCGCGTGGGTGCACGAGACGCCCGAATGCGTGGATGCCGCCATCCGGCGCCGCGCTTTCGTGCGGGCATTGCGTGTGTCAGGCCCGCTTGACACGCAGACCATCGAAGAGCACATCCAGCGAAAAGGCTGAACGGCTATGGAAACAAAGTGAACGGCTCGAAATGAGACCCGTCCGCCGATAACGGTCTGCCCTGTCTGGGCAGACCCCAGACAGGAGAATTTGTGGCTGCCAAACCACGCGTGCACGAGATCGCTTCCGAGCTCGGCGTCGACAGCAAGGTCGCGCTCGAGAAGCTGAAGGAGCTCGGCGAATACGTCAAGAGCCCCTCGTCCACCATCGAACCCCCCGTGGCGCGAAAGCTTCGCGCTGCGCTCGAAGCCGACGGCGGCGCGTCCGCTGCGGCTCCGGCCGCTCCCGCGGCCAAGCCCGGTGCTGCGCGGCCCGCCGCGACCCCCGGCGCCGCGGCGGTCAAGCCCGGTCCCGCGGTCAAGCCCGGTCCGGCTGCCAAGCCCGGCCCGGCGCGCCCGGCCGCTCCCGCGGCTCCGGCCGCGCCCGCGGCGAAGGCGGCTCCTGCCGCCGAAGCCCCGGCTCCGGCTGCTGCCGCACCGGCGGCTCCTGCCGCAGCGGCACCCGCCGCCCCCGCGGCTCCGGGCGCCAAGCCCGGCGGCCCGAAGCCCGGCCCCGCCGCCGCGACGCCGCAGGCGCCGCGTCCGGGCGGCACGCCGCGTCCCGGCAACAACCCCTTCGCGTCGTCGCAGGGCATGGGTCAGCGTCCCGCCGGTCCGCGCCCGGGCAACAACCCGTTCGCGTCGGCGCAGGGCATGGGCCAGCGCCCGACGCCCGGCAACATCCCGCGTCCGCAGGCCCCGCGCCCCGGCGCCCCTCGTCCCGGCGCTCCGCGTCCGGGCGGTGCAGGTCGTCCGGGCGGCGGCGGTCGTCCCGGCGCGCCGTTCCAGCAGCGTCCCGGCGGCCCCGGTCGTCCCGGCGGTGCCGGCGGCGGCTTCCAGCGTCCCGGCGGCGCTCCCGGCGCGGGTGCTCCCGGCGGCTTCGCCGGTCGTCCCGGCGGCGGCGGCGGTCGCGGCCGTGGTCCCGGCGGTGGCACCGCGGGTGCCTTCGGCAAGGGCGGCGGCAAGTCGAAGCAGCGCAAGTCGCGTCGCGCGAAGCGGCAGGAATTCGAGATGCGGTCGGCGCCGGTCGTCGGCGGCGTCAACGTCCAGAAGGGCAACGGCGAGATCATCCGCATGCGACGCGGTGCGTCGATCGCGGACTTCGCCGACAAGCTCGAGGCGCTGCGCGGCTACACCGTGCAGCCCGGCACGCTCGTGACGATCCTCTTCAACCTCGGCGAGATGGCCACGGCCACCGAGTCGCTGGACGAGGCGACCTTCGAGGTGCTCGGCGCCGAGCTCGGCTACAAGATCCAGATGGTCTCGCCCGAGGACGAGGACAAGGAGCTCCTCGAGGGCTTCGGTCTCGACCTCGAGGCCGAGCTGGAGGCGGAGAACGAGGAAGACCTCGAGATCCGTCCTCCGGTGGTCACCGTCATGGGCCACGTCGACCACGGTAAGACGCGACTGCTCGACGCCATCCGCCAGACCAACGTGGTCGCGGGCGAGGCCGGCGGCATCACGCAGCACATCGGTGCGTACCAGGTCTGGACCGAGCACGACGGCATCGAGCGCGCCATCACGTTCATCGACACCCCGGGTCACGAGGCGTTCACCGCCATGCGTGCCCGCGGTGCGCAGGTGACCGACATCGCGATCCTCGTGGTCGCCGCCGACGACGGCATCATGCCGCAGACGGTCGAGGCGCTGAACCACGCCCAGGCGGCGAACGTGCCGATCGTGGTCGCGGTGAACAAGGTCGACAAGCCCGAGGCCAACCCGGCCAAGGTGCGCCAGCAGCTGACCGAGTACGGCCTGGTCGCCGAGGAGTACGGCGGCGACGTCATGTTCGTCGACGTGTCGGCCCGTCAGGGCACCGGCATCCAGGACCTCCTCGACGCGGTGCTGCTCACCGCCGACGCCGGTCTGGACCTCACGGCCAACCCGAACAAGGACGCGCGCGGTGTCGCGATCGAGGCGAAGCTCGACAAGGGTCGCGGTTCGGTCGCCACGGTGCTCATCCAGTCGGGAACGCTGCGCGTCGGCGACGCGATCGTCGCGGGCACGGCCTACGGCCGCGTGCGCGCCATGATCGACGAGAACGGCGACCCGGTCGAAGAGGCCTACCCGTCGCGTCCGGTCCAAGTGCAGGGTCTGAACTCCGTGCCTCGCGCCGGTGACACGTTCATCGTGACCGAGGAGGACCGCACGGCCCGCCAGATCGCCGAGAAGCGTGAAGCGGCCGAGCGCAACGCCCAGCTGGCCAAGGCCCGCAAGCGCATCTCGCTCGAGGACTTCACCCGCGCTCTCGAAGAGGGCAAGGTCGAGTCGCTCAACCTCATCATCAAGGGTGACGTGTCGGGTGCCGTCGAGGCGCTCGAGGAGTCGCTCCTCAAGATCGAGGTCGACGACTCGGTGCAGCTGCGGATCATCCACCGCGGCGTCGGTGCGATCACCGAGTCCGACATCAACCTGGCGACGATCGACAACGCGATCGTCATCGGCTTCAACGTCCGTCCCGACACGAAGGCGCGCGAGCGTGCCGCCCGCGAGGGCGTGGACGTCCGGTTCTACTCGGTCATCTACAACGCGATCGACGACGTCGAGCAGTCGCTCAAGGGCCTGCTCAAGCCGGAGTACGAAGAGGTCCAGTCGGGTGTGGCCGAGATCCGCGAGGTGTTCCGCTCCTCGAAGTTCGGCAACATCGCCGGTGTCATCGTCCGCTCGGGCACGATCACGCGCAACGCCAAGGCGCGCGTCATCCGCGACGGTGTGGTCATCGCCGATGGCCTGGCCATCGAGTCGCTGCGTCGCTTCAAGGACGACGTCACCGAGGTCCGCACCGACTACGAAGCCGGTATCGGCCTCGGCAAGTACAACGACATCCAGGTGGGCGACGAGATCGAGACCACCGAGATGGTCGAGAAGCCGCGCGGCTGAGTCCGCGTCTGTTGATTCCGGATGCCTCCTGCGGGAGGCATCCGGAATCACTTCCTTAAGGAGCACTCATGTCTTCGGAACGTCAGGCCCGCCTGGGCGACCGCATCCGCGTGATCCTCGCCGAGCGCCTCGAGAAGGGGCTGCGCGACCCGCGCCTCGGCTTCGTCACGATCACCGACGTCCGCGTCACGGGCGATCTGCAGCACGCGTCGGTGTTCTACACCGTGCTCGGCTCGGCCGAGGAGCGCGAGGCGTCGGCGAAGGCGCTCAAGTCTGCGACCGGGATGCTGCGCTCCGAGGTGGGCAAGCACCTCAACGTGCGACTCACCCCGAGCCTGGAGTTCATCGCCGACGCGATCCCCGAGAACGCGGTCCACATCGAGGACCTGCTGCGCGAGGCGCGCGAGCGCGACGAGTCCGTCGCCGGTCTCGCGGCAGGTGCAACGTACGCCGGCGACGCCGACCCGTACCTCAAGCCGCGCGAGTTCGACGACGAGGACTGAGCCGGTTCGGATCAGCGGGGGAGCCGCAGCGTTCCGTCTGATGCCTCTGCCAGCCCGTCCGCGATGAGCGAGTCGATCGCCCGGTCGCGCTGCAGCGCGTCGGGCCAGTCGGGAACCACCTCGGCCAGCGGCACGGCGTGGGTGGCGGCATCCCTCAGCGTCTTCAGCACGGCGCCACGCGCCTGGCGGTCGCTGCCCTCATACCGCGCCTGCTTGCGACGCTCATCTCCGGTGTCGGGCCGTCCTTCAGCGAGCCACGCGCATCGGTCGCGCAGTGGGCAGACGTCGCATCGCGGCGACCGTGCCGCGCAGACGGTGGCGCCGAGCTCCATGGCGGCCGCGTTGAACACGGCTGCCGTGGCGACGTCGTCGGGCAGGACGGCCGACATCGCGTCCAGGTCCCGCCGCGAAGGCGGTCCGGGCTGGGAGCGTCCGTCGATCGCGCGCGCGAGGACGCGTCGCGTGTTCGTGTCGACGACGGGATGCCGGTCCCCGTACGCGAAGACCGCCACCGCCCGTGCGGTGTAGTCGCCGATGCCGGTGAGGGCGAGAAGCGCGTCGACGTCGCGCGGCACGACACCGTCGTGGCGATCGCGGATCTCGACCGCCGCGCGATGAAGCCACAGCGCCCGGCGCGGATATCCGAGGTTCGCCCACTGCCGCACGGCATCGGCGGGCGCCACCGCCGCGAGGTCGGTGGGGGTCGGCCATCGCTGCAGCCAGGCCTCCAGGTGCGGGATGACGCGGTTCACGGGAGTCTGCTGCAGCATGAACTCGCTGACGAGCACGCCCCACGGGCCGAAGCCCGCCCGCCGCCAGGGCAGGTCCCGGGCATTCCCGCGATACCAGGCGACCAGCGGCGTCGCGAGATCGGGCATGCATTCCAGCCTAGGCGGCAGAAATCTACCCTTTCGCGATTCCAGGAGCCCGGAATCGCGAAAGGGTAGATTTCCGCGGGCGGGACGGTGGCGGTCCGCGCCGTAGGCTGGAGGCATGCGCCTTCCTGTCACGCCGACGACGACGCTGTGGCGTGAACTGCGTGATCGCGTGCGCCGCAGATACCCCGCCGGACGCGTCGTGGTCGCCGTCGACGGGGTCGACGGAGCGGGGAAGAGCGTGTTCGCCGACGGCCTGGCCGAAGTGTTCGCCGAGGCCGGCGATGCGGTGTACCGCGCGGGGATCGACGGGTTCCACCGCCCGCGCGCCGAACGGTACGCGCTCGGCCGCCGGAGCCCCGAAGGCTTCTACCGCGACTCCTACGACTATGCGACCTTCCGTCGTGTGCTGCTCGATCCGTTCCGCGACGGCGCCCAGACCGCCGGCACGACGGGGTTCCAGCTCGCCGCGTTCGACGTGACGCGCGACACCCCGGTCGAGTCGCAGTGGGTGACGGCGCCCCGCGACGCCGTGCTCGTCGTCGACGGCATCTTCCTGCACCGTCCCGCGCTGCAGGACCTGTGGGACTGGTCGATCTGGCTGGATGTGCCGTTCGAGACGTCCTACGCGCGCCTTGCGCTGCGCGACGGCTCGGACCCTGACCCCGACGCGCCCGCCAACGCCCGCTACCGCCGCGGCCAGCAGCTGTATCTCGACGAGGCGCGGCCGCGGGAGGCGGCATCCGTCGTCGTCGACAACGCCGACCTCGCACACCCCCGGATCGTCGCCTGATGGCCGCCCCGGGAATCCTGCTGGTCGACAAGCCGCAGGGGATCACGAGCCATGACGTCGTCGCGCGCGCGCGGCGCGCTCTCGGCACCCGCAAGATCGGGCACGCCGGCACCCTCGACCCGATGGCGACGGGCCTGCTGGTCCTCGGTGTCGAAGGCGCGACGCGCCTGCTGACCTTCGTGGTCGGCCTCGACAAGACGTACGAGGCGACGATCCGGCTCGGTGTCGCCACCGACACCGACGACGCCGACGGACAGATCGCGGCGACGACGGATGCCTCGTCTCTCGACTCTGCGGGGATCGCCGACCACATCGCACCCCTCACCGGCCGCATCTCGCAGGTGCCGAGCACCTACTCTGCGATCAAGGTCGACGGGCGTCGCGCGTACGACCTCGCCCGCGCGGGGGAGGACGTGCAGCTGAAGGCGCGCGAGGTCACGGTGTCGCGGTTCGACGTCCTCGCCGAGCGGCGCACCACGACGGACGACGGCGTCGCCGTCGTCGACCTCGACGTCGTCGTGGACTGCTCCAGCGGCACGTACATCCGCTCCCTCGCCCGCGACCTCGGCGCCGCGCTCGGTGTCGGCGGGCACCTGACGGCGCTGCGTCGGACCCGCATCGGACCCTTCGAGGTCGCGCAGGCTGCCGCGGTCGACGCCCTCGCCGACGCCCCGCTGCTCGCACCGTCCGAGGCGGCGGCGGCTGTGCTCGGACGATTCGACGTCACAGCCGACGAGGCTCGCGACCTGCGCCACGGCAAGCGGCTCACGGGTGCGGCGTCGCGCCTGGCGGCGGACCCGACCGCGGCGATCGATCCCGACGGCGTGCTGGTCGGCATCGTCGAGCGCCGCGGCGCCGACGTGAAGAGCGCCATGAACATGCCTGAGGAGGCGGCCCGATGATCCTGTGGTTCACGATCGTGCAGGTGGTGGTCGCCGTCGCGGCCGGGCTGTTCTGCATCATCGCGGGACTGGCCGGCCGGCGTCCGAGCGACTGGAGCGTCGGCTCGCTCGCGCTCGTCGAACTGCTGCTGGTCGCGCAGGTCGTCATCGCGATCGTCGCCCCGTTCGCAGGCAACCCGCCCACCGGCAGCCTGCTCGAGTTCTGGGTGTACCTGGTCTCGGCCGTGCTGCTGCCGTTCGCCGCCGTCGCCTGGGCACTGCTCGAACGCAGCCGCTGGAGCACGGTCATCATGGGCGTCGCCGCGCTGTCGATCGCCGTCATGGTGTGGCGCATGCAGGTCATCTGGACGCTGCAGCCCGCCTGATGTCACCCCGTCGCCGTGGCACGTGTGACGCCGGGCCGCGGCATCCGGATCCCGCCTTCGGGCGCACGAACTAAAATCAGGTGGTTATGTCGTCGCCCGCCCGCCCCCGTATGACCGGCATCGGCCGTGTGCTCGTGATCGTGTACGCGATCATGGCCCTCGGCGCCACCGGTCGGTCCTTCGTGCAGATCGTCGAGCGCTTCGACGAGGCACCCCTCGCCTACACGCTCTCGGCCCTGTCGGCCGTCGTGTACATCGTCGCGACCCTCGCGCTCGTGTTCGCCGGACGCCCCGGCTGGTACGTCGTGGCGTGGATCGCGATCGTGTTCGAGCTCGTCGGCGTGCTGGTCGTCGGCACGCTGAGCCTCGTCGCGCCCGAGCTGTTCGGCCACCCGACCGTGTGGTCGTGGTTCGGCATGGGGTACCTGTTCGTGCCGCTCGTGCTGCCGTTCCTCGGCCTGTGGTGGCTTGCGACGCATCGGCCCACGACGCACCAGGCGACGCCCGACACCGCGGCGGTGGCATCGTGATCGTCTTCCGTGATCCGAGCGAGGTGCCTGCCGGCTTCGGGCCCTCGGTCGTCGCGATCGGCAAGTTCGACGGCGTGCACTCGGGTCATCGTGCGGTGATCGACCGCGCGAGAGTGGATGCCGAGGCCGCCGGCGCGCGGGTCGTCGCGGTGACGTTCGACCGCAACCCGCTGGCCCTTCTGCGCCCCGAGATCTGCCCGCAGAGCCTCGTCGGGGTGGAGCAGAAGTTGCGCCTGCTGGCGGACGCCGGTGCGGACGCGACCCTCATGCTGACCTTCGACCGCGCGCTCGCCGACCTCGGCGCCCGCGAGTTCGTCGAGCATGTCCTCGTGGGTGCGCTGGGCGTGCGCATCGTCATGGTCGGGGCGGATTTCCGCTTCGGTCGCGGCGGCGCCGGCAATCCTGACCTGCTCCGCGAGCTCGGTCCCGAGTTCGGCTTCGAGGTGCACGTCGTCGACGACGTGCGCGCCATCGACGCCGGTCGCCGCGTGTCGTCGACGTGGGTGCGCGAACTGCTCGACGACGGGGATGTGGCGGGCGCAGCACGTCTGCTCGGTCGTCCGCACGCGGTGCGCGGCGAGGTCGTCCACGGGCTCAAGCGCGGCCGCGAACTCGGCTTCCCGACCGCCAACCTGTCGGCCGACCTGGAGGGCTTCGTGCCCGCTGAGGGCATCTATGCCGGGTGGCTGGTGGACGAGGGGATGCCGGGGGCCGAGGCATCCAGTCCGCGCAGCAGCGTGCGGTACCCGGCGGCGATCAGCATCGGCACGAACCCCACGTTCGATGACGTGCACGTGCGGCAGGTCGAGGCGTACGTGCTCGACGAGACCGACCTCGACCTGTACGGGCACACGGTGGAGGTGGAGTTCGTGTCGCGGATCCGCGGCATGGTGGCGTTCGAGGGCGTCGACGCCCTCGTCGCGCAGATCGCCGACGACATCGTGCAGGTGCGGCGCGAGCTGACCTGATCCCTCGCCTTCCTGCTCATCTGAGCAAAGTATGTGCAGATGTTGCTCGCCTGTGCGTACGTGTGTCAGCCTTGAGGGGACGACGAAGGGAGGATCGTGGACGCCGTCGACGAACTCCTCTCGATCCGTGCCGCGGAGCTCTACTACGAAGAGAACCTCACGCAGGAAGAGATCGGCAAGAGCCTGCAGATCACGCGCTGGAAGGTCGGCCGCCTGCTGACCCAGGCGAAGGACGCCGGCTTCGTCCGCATCGAGATCCTCCATTCCCGCGCGCGTCGCCCTCAGCTCGAGCGCCGGCTGCGCGAGGAGCGCGGTCTCGTCGACGCCGTCGTCGTCTCGCGTGCCGGCGTGCGCAGCGAGGACGAGCTGCAGCAGCGCGTCGCGCAGGCCGCGGCCGACCACCTCTCGTCGCTCCGGCCCGGCCCCCGCGTGCTGGGCGTCAGCTGGGGCCGGACCCTGTCCGACATCGCCCACGACCTGCGCGAAGGCTGGTCGTCGCACACCGATGTCGTGCAGATCAACGGCGGCGTGAGCATGAGCCCTCGGCCGGGCACCGCCGCGGCCACCGCCGTCGGCATCGCGCAGAAGGGCGGCGGGACCGCCGCGCTGCTGCCCAGCCCGGCGATCCTCGAGCGCCGTGCCACGAAGGACGCCATCGAGGCCGATCGGGTCGTCGCCCGTGTGCTCGACATGGCCCGCTCGGCCGACGCCTACCTGTTCAGCGCCGGCGCCGCCGATCACCGTTCGGTGCACGTCGACAGCGGCTACCTCGCCGCAGCCGACATCGACCGTCTGGTGGCCGCCGGCGCGGTGGGCGATGTCGTCGGCCGCTACATCGACGCCGAGGGCCGCATCGTCGACCCCGAGCTCGACGCCCGCACCGTGGGGCTGTCGCTGGACGAGCTGCGCCAGGCGCGTGTCGCCATCGCCGCGATCGCAGGGTCGGCCAAGCACGCCGTCGCGGCCGCGGTCGTCGGTTCGGGGCTGTGCACCGTGCTGATCACCGACGAGTCCACCGCTGTTCAGCTGCTCGACGGCTGAGAACCCTGTCCTCGCGCTCCCGCGCACCCATCGAAAGGCATCCCCGACATGTCAGGCACATCCATCGTGACGCTGCCCGAGCGGGCTATGGAGCTCCTCGGCGGCGAACCCGACGACACCACCCTGCGCCGATACCTGCACGGCCTGCCCGGCGTCGATGCCGTCGGCCTCGAGCAGCGCGCCGCCGCCCTCGGCACGCGCTCGATCAAGACCTCATCCAAGGCGTGGGCGCTCGACAAGATCATCCAGCTGATCGACCTGACGACCCTGGAGGGCGCCGACACGCCCGGAAAGGTGCGGTCGCTCGTCGCCAAGGCACTGAATCCGGATGCCTCCGACCAGACCACCCCGCGGGTCGCCGCCGTCTGCGTCTACGGCGACATGGTGCCCTACGCGGTCGAGGCGCTCGGCTCTGCGCACGGCGATCCCGACGAGGGCGGCGTGAGCGTCGCAGCCGTCGCCACCGCGTTCCCGAGCGGCCGCGCGTCGCTCGAGATCAAGCTCGCCGACACCGCCGAGGCGGTCGCGCACGGCGCCGACGAGATCGACATGGTGATCGACCGCGGGGCGTTCCTCGCCGGCCGCTACGGTCAGGTCTTCGACCAGATCGCGCGTGTGAAGCAGGCCTGCCGCCGCGAGGACGGGACGTCGGCTTCGCTCAAGGTGATCCTCGAGACGGGCGAGCTCAACACCTACGACAACATCAAGCGCGCGTCGTGGCTCGCGATCCTCGCCGGCGGCGACTTCATCAAGACGTCGACGGGCAAGGTGTCGCCGGCGGCCACGCTGCCTGTCACGCTGCTGATGCTCGAGGTCGTGCGCGATTGGCACCGTGCCACGGGCGAGAAGATCGGTGTCAAGCCGGCGGGCGGCATCCGCACCTCGAAGGACGCGATCAAGTACCTCGTGACCGTCGCCGAGACGGTGGGCGAGGAGTGGCTGCAGCCGCACCTGTTCCGCTACGGCGCGTCGAGCCTGCTCAACGACGTGCTGCTGCAGCGCCAGAAGCTGAAGACCGGCCACTACTCCGGCGCCGACTACGTGACGATCGACTGAGACCAGGACCAGGGACGACGAACATGAGCTTCCTCGAATACGCACCCGCCCCCGAGTCGCGGGCGATCCTCAGCCTCAAGCCCGAGTACGGGCTGTTCATCGACGGCGAGTTCCGCGCCGGGTCCGGCGATCCGTTCGTGACCATTTCGCCGGCGGACGAGTCGCACCTCGCGACGATCGCGACGGCGACCGAGGCCGATGTCGACGCGGCGGTCGCCGCCGCGCGCCGCGCCTACGATCGGACGTGGTCGAAGATGAGCGGCCGCGACCGCGGTAAGTACCTGTTCCGCATCGCGCGTCTCGTGCAGGAGCGGGCCCGCGAGCTCGCCGTCGCCGAGAGTCTCGACAACGGCAAGCCGATCAAAGAGAGCCGCGACGTCGACGTGCCGCTCGTGGCCGCATGGTTCTTCTACTACGCCGGCTGGGCCGACAAGCTCGACTACGCCGGTCTCGGGTCGGACCCGCGCCCGCTGGGCGTCGCGGGCCAGGTCATCCCGTGGAACTTCCCGCTGCTCATGCTCGCGTGGAAGATCGCCCCGGCGCTCGCCGCCGGCAACACCGTCGTGCTGAAGCCCGCCGAGACGACGCCGCTGTCGGCGCTCATCTTCGCCGAGATCCTCCAGCAGGCCGACCTGCCGCCGGGCGTCGTCAACATCGTCACCGGAGCCGGTGCCACCGGCGCGGCACTGGTGCGGCATCCCGACGTCGACAAGGTGGCCTTCACCGGCTCGACCGCGGTCGGCCGCGAGATCGCGAAAGCCGTCGCGGGCACCGACAAGAAGCTGACGCTCGAGCTCGGCGGCAAGGCTGCGAACATCGTGTTCGAGGACGCGCCGATCGATCAGGCCATCGAGGGCATCGTCAACGGCATCTTCTTCAACCAAGGCCACGTCTGCTGCGCGGGCAGCAGGCTGCTCGTGCAGGAGTCGATCCACGACGAGGTCGTCGACCGCCTCAAGGATCGCCTGTCGACGCTGCGCCTCGGCGACCCGCTCGACAAGAACACCGACATCGGCGCCATCAATTCGCGTGAGCAGCTCGACCGCATCCGCGAGCTCAGCCAGATCGGCGAAGAGGAGGGAGCCGAGCGCTGGAGCGCCCCGTGCGTCATCCCCGACAACGGGTTCTGGTTCGCCCCGACGATCTTCACGAACGTGCAGGCGTCGCACCGCATCGCCCGTGACGAGATCTTCGGGCCCGTGCTGTCGGTGCTGACCTTCCGCACGCCTGCCGAGGCGATCGAGAAGGCGAACAACACGCCCTACGGCCTGTCGGCGGGCGTCTGGTCCGACAAGGGCTCGCGCATCCTCGCCGTCGCCGACCGCCTGCGCGCCGGCGTCGTGTGGGCGAACACGTTCAACAGGTTCGACCCGTCGTCGCCGTTCGGCGGCTACAAGGAGTCCGGCTACGGCCGCGAGGGCGGCCGCCACGGCCTGGCCGCCTATCTCAAGGGCGCCTCGGCCGCCGCGCGCGCCGTCGAAGCCCGTGCCGCGAAGAAGGAGGTAGGCAAGTGAGCAAGCGCCTCACCGTCCCCAAGACGTACAAGCTGTTCATCGGCGGCGCGTTCCCGCGGAGCGAATCCGGTCGCACGTACGAGGTCGTCTCGCCGAAGGGCGAGTTCCTCGCGAACGCCGCTCTCGCGTCGCGCAAGGACGCGAGGGATGCCGTCGTCGCCGCCCGCGGTGCCGTCAAGGGCTGGTCGGGGGCCACGGCCTACAACCGCGGCCAGGTGCTGTATCGGGTGGCCGAGATCCTCGAGGGCCGCCGCGCGCAGTTCGTCGACGAGATCGTGCAGCAGACGGGCGTCTCCGCCGCTGTCGCCGCCGCCGAGGTCGACGAGGCCGTCGACCGCTGGGTCTGGTACGCGGGCTGGTGCGACAAGTTCGGCCAGGTCGCCGGCAACGGCAACCCTGTCGCAGGCCCGTACTTCAACATCTCGGTGCCGGAGCCGACCGGCGTCGTGGGCGTGATCGCCCCGCAGGACACCGCGCTCGTCGGCCTCGTCTCGGCCATTGCGCCGGCCCTCGTGACCGGCAACTCCGTCGTCGTGGTCGCCTCGCAGCGGTACCCTCTGTCGGCGATCAGCCTCGCCGAGGTGCTCGCGACGAGCGACGTGCCCGGGGGAGTGGTGAACGTCCTCACCGGTTCCCCGGCCGAGGTCGCGCCGTGGCTCGCCTCGCATCCCGAGGTGCATGCGCTCGACCTCGTCGGCGCCGGCGACCTCGACTGGATCGACCTGCAGATCGCCGCCGCCGAGACGCTCACGCGGGTGCTCCCTCCCGAGAACGGAGCGGATGCCGCCGCCCCGAGCCTCGCGCGCATCTCCGCGTTCACCGAGACGAAGACGGTCTGGCACACGAAGAGCCTCGTCTGACGCGAGTGTCATGCGAAGGCCCCGACCCTGGAGGGACGGGGCCTTCGCCGATCCGCGGGTCCTTGGTCGGCGGGCCCCCGGTCAGTCCAGCTCCAGGCCGCCCCACTGCCCGGGCTCGGCGAGCTCGCCGTAGTGGACGTCGACGTCGTGCTCCGAGACGGAGGCAACGCACGCGAGGAGCGAGAGGGTCGGGTAGCCGTAGGGGCGGTTGTCGCGGATGATCGCGTCGTCGTCGGTGGGGGCGAGCTCGGCCGAGCGGGCGAGCACCTCGACCCACGGCATCCACCAGTCCCCGTAGGCGGCGGGAGGCGTCGCCTGGAACTCGCCCAGCCACCGCGCGATGCGCGGCGTCGCCGGGTCATCGACGTCGTCGTGGGCGATCATGTGGGTGCCGGGTGCGAGTTCCACGGTGCGCACCGACTTGCCGTCCCACATGAGCACGCGCGCGCGGCCGCCGTCGACGTCGACGAGATTGAAGCCGTGCGTCGGCGGCTCACCGGCGGGCAGACGCCCGGCGACGGCATCCAGAACGAGTCCGCCGCGCGACACGAGCTCGGACTCGGGGCGCGTGTCGACATCCGCCCTGTTGAGCAGCACCGCGAGGCGTCCCTCGGCGGGGTCCGCGGCGAGCCACGCCCCGCCTGCGCGCACATCGCGCACGCCCACGACGCCGTCGTGCGCCTCGGGCCACCAGCGGCCGAGCGGGTTCCACGGACGGGCGGGGTCCTCGTCGCGCACCGCCAGCACGCGCGTCGGCTCGTCGGCCGACTCGGGAACGCGGATGACGACGGTGCACATGCGGGGACTCCTGGGGTGTTTCGGGCCGACGGACCGGGGGTCGCGCTTCGTGCCAAGATCGGAGGGTGTTCGTCGTGGTCGGAGTCACGGGCGGGATCGCCGCCTACAAGACGGTGCAGCTCGTGCGCCTGCTGGTGAAGGCGGGGCACGACGTCCACGTCGTCCCGACGGACGACGCGCTGAGGTTCGTGGGCCTCCCGACGTGGGAGGCGATCAGCCGCCACCCCGTGACGACCTCCGTCCACGACGACGTCGCACGCGTGCGTCACGTCTCGCTCGGCCAGTCGGCCGATCTCGTGATCGTGGCGCCCGCGACGGCGAACACGCTGGCGAAGATGACCGCGGGAATCGCGGAGGATCTCCTGGGAACGACCCTACTCGCCACGACGGCACCGGTCGTCGTCGCGCCGGCGATGCACACCGAGATGTGGCGACACCCCGCGACCGTCCACAACATGGCCGTCCTGCGTGAGCGCGGCGTCATCGTGGTGGGACCCGAGGACGGCGAGCTCACCGGCGGCGACAGCGGTCCCGGCCGCATGTCGGAGCCGGAGGTCGTGCTCGAAGCGGCGCTCGCCGCGGTCGACGCCTCGGCTCCCGGCGACCTCGCGGGGCTGCGCGTGGTCGTCAGCGCCGGCGGCACACGTGAGCCCATCGACCCGGTGCGCTTCATCGGCAACCGCTCCAGCGGGCGGCAGGGCATCGCCGTGGCGCTCGCCGCGGCGGACCGCGGTGCCGATGTCGTGCTCGTCGCAGCCCACGTCGAGGAGGGCGTGCTGGCCGAGGCATCCGTCCGCCCTGCCGTGCGGATCGTGAGTGCGGGCACCGCGGAGGAACTGGGAACCGTCATGACTGCCGAGGCGGCCTCAGCCGACGTGGTCGTGATGGCCGCCGCCGTCGCTGACTACCGCGTCGCCGAGGTGTCGCCCCTCAAGCGCTCGAAGGATGCCGCTCCCGAGGGGGGCATCACACTGGACCTGGTCGAGAACCCCGACATCCTCGCCGGGCTCGTCCGCGGACGGCGCGAGGGACAGACGATCGTCGGCTTCGCGGCCGAGACCCCCGGCGAGGGCGAGACGCTGCTCGACCGGGGCCGCCGCAAGGCCGCGCGCAAAGGCACCGACCTGCTCGCCGTCAACGAAGTGGGGTGGGCGCGAGGCTTCGAGTCGGCCGACAACGCCGTGACCGTCATCGACGCGGCAGGGGAGGTCGTCGCAGCCCGGCGGGGGAGCAAGCGCGACGTCGCGGAGGCGCTGTGGGACGCCGTGCTCGCGGTGCGCCTGATCAGCAATTGACGCAGTCCCGAGCGAATCTAAAGTAACGAAAGCGTAACGGCGCATGTAGAGTGATCCGCACCACGTCGACGAGGACGTGGCGCAAGATCCACGGAGGACATGCCCGATGCCCGATTCCGCGGCATCCGATCGCGCCCGCGACCGGATCCACGCCCTGTCCGTCATGTGCGTGCTCGCCATCGCGAGCGTCGTCATCGCGTTCCTCGGCGCGACGCCCGCCCGCATCAGTTCCCGAGAGGTCCTCGGCGACACGCGCACGCCCGGCGACGCGGCCTTCATCGCGAGTCACCGCGGGGGAGCCGCCAGCGCTCCCGAGAACACGCTTCCCGCCATCACGGCGGCGCTCGCGAGCGGCTTCGACTACGTTGAGGTCGACGTCGCGCTCACCGCCGATCGTGCGCCGGTGCTGATGCATGACGCGACCGTGGACCGCACGACGGACGGTCACGGGCGGCTCGCTGCGCTGACGCTCGCCGAGGTGCGGCAGCTGGACGCCGGCAAGTGGTTCGATGCCGCGTACGCGGGAACCCCGGTGCCGACTCTGACCGAGTTCCTCGACACGCTGGCGACCGCGCAGGGGCGTGCGATCGTCGAACTCAAGGGACGATGGGATGCCGCGGCCGTCGATGCCGCGATCGCCGAGGTGGCCGCCCGCAGCCTCGAGAGCCGCATCGTCTTCGCGAGCTTCGACGCCCGGACCCTGGCGCTCGTCGCGAGCGGATCGCCGGTGGCGTCGCGGCTGCTCATCCTCAAGAAGCTGCCCGTCGACGTCGTGGACGCGGTCGCCGAAGCCGGCGCGCGCGGCGTCGTCGTCAGCCGCAAGGCCGTGCTGGCGCGCCCCGGCATCGTGGACGAGCTGCACGCGGCCGGCGCGCGCGTCGTCGTCTACACGCTCAACCGCGACACGCAATGGGATGCCGTCACGGCCCTCGGCGTCGACGGCATCGTCACCGACGACCCGCACACGCTGTCGGAGTGGCAGAGCGCGTACGCCGGACCGTGACCGGCCGCGGGGGCTCTGAACGGACCGAGCGGCGTGGCCCGCGGCATCCCTCCGCCGTCGCCGTTAGTCTCGGACCGTGGCCGACGGAGTGGAGACATGGTGACGCGACGGATCGGGATGCCGCGGCTCGTGGTGGGCGTGACGGCCGTCGTGCTGATCGCCGCTGTCGCGACAGGATGCCGGCCCGAGGGCGTTCCCGCACCGTCCGGCTCGCCGACGTCGACGACGAGCAGTCCGACGCCGGGGCCGTCCGTCACCCCGACCGGCACCGAGACGCCGCAGGCCGGGTTCGAGATGCCGGCCGCCTGCGAGGACATCTACTCCGCGACGATGCTCGCGAGCCTGCAGGCTGCCAACCCGCCCCTCAACGACCCGGGCGTGACGATGCTGTCGACGCAGAACGCCGACCTGCTCGAGGTCATCCACAGCGGCGCGCCCACGCTGCGCTGCTCGTGGGGAAAGCCCAGCGAGTACGGCCTGGCCACGAACGTCACCGCCATCGACGCGGAGCAGGCCGCGAGTCTCGGGTCGGCGCTGGGTGCGGCCGGTTTCGGGTGCGAGCCCATGGGCGAGGGCACCGTGTGCCGCATCGAGCAGAAGGGCGTGACCCTCGACGACAACGAGTACACGCGCGGCGAGACGCACTACATCGCCGACGACGCGCTCGTCACCACCTCGTGGATCAACTTCGCCCCCGAGGGGTACACCGAAGACATCGTGGCGACGCTCTGGGGTTGATTCCGCGGCAGGCAGACGGCCTGTCCTCACCTCGGAGGGGCGTTTTCCCCTAGAATGGAGGCCGGGGAAGGCCTGAGTCGGCGTCGCAGCTCGCAGAAGCGAGTGCCCGCGACCGCACGGGGCCGTCCCTGATCCCGCGTTCGCGACGGCGTTCGCGCCGCCCGCGGGAGTACGCAGCACCATCGGTGTCATCCGATCATCGCCGGTCGATTTCCGGCATTCACGCTCAGGAGGAGCATGCCGACCACGGCACCCGCCCAGACGGCGCAGCGTCGCCGCAAGTCCTCGTCCGCGCGCCGCGACGACGAGGCTCCCATCATCCCGATCCTCGCCCGCAAGGTGCGCGAGGTCGAGGCGAAGGCCCAGCGCGGCAAGCTCGGGCCGACCAATCGCGTCAAGTTCCAGGTCATCGCGTTCCTGGTGCGCGAGGAGCGCGCCCGCGTCAAGGGCGACACGTCGCTCACCGACGCCGCACGCGCCGAACTGCTCAAGCGTCTCGACGGCGTGGCCACGATCCTGGCGAAGACCGCCGCTCGCGACACGTCGCTCATCCAGCTGCTCGAGGTCGACCAGGCCACCTCTCCGGTCGCACGCCGCATGCGCCGCGACTGGCTGCTCGAGTCCGGCGCCGAGCTGCCGCCGGACGAGCTCATCATCACCGACGTCGCCCCGGCCGTCGCGACCGTCGTGCCCGCCGCGCTCGCCGAGCGCCAGGTCGTGCCGCCGCAGGTCGAGGCCCGTCGCGAGTCGAACCCGTTCCTGGCGCCCGACCTCACGATGCGCGCGCCCAAGCAGACGCGGCGCCGCCAGCTCGACAGCTGGGAGCTCATGGGGCCGCTGTACAAGGCGTTCGAGACCGGTGCCGGCGGCGGCAGCGCCACGATGGAGCTCCCGCCCGTGCCCGAGTTCGACCGGCTGTCGCCCCGCGGGCTCGAGGTCATGCCGCACCAGTCCCGCTTCCTCGAAGCCGTGCGCGCGGGGCACCGCACGTTCCTGCTCGCCGACGAGCCGGGGCTCGGCAAGACGGCGGAGTCGGTGCTGGCGGCATCCGTCGCGGACGCCTACCCGCTGCTGGCGGTCGTGCCCAACGTCGTCAAGATGAACTGGGCGCGTGAGGTCGAGCGGTGGACGCCGCAGCGCCGCGCCACCGTCATCCAGGGTGACGGCGAAGACATCGACGCGTTCGCCGACGTGTTCATCGTCAACTACGAGATCCTCGACCGTCACCTGTCGTGGCTGAGCTCGATCGGGCTCAAGGGACTCGTCGTCGACGAGGCGCACTTCATCAAGAACCTCACCTCGCAGCGTTCGCAGAACGTCCTGGCGCTGGCGAACCGCATCCGCGAGCAGGTCTCCAACCCGCTGCTGCTCGCACTCACGGGAACCCCGCTCATCAACGACGTCGAGGACTTCGACGCCATCTGGCGCTTCCTCGGGTGGACCAACGGCGAGAAGCCGGGGCCTGTCCTGATGGACAAGCTCGACGAGACCGGGCTCACACCTGCCGACAAGGCGTTCTACCCCGAGGCGCGCGACGCGGTCATCTCGATGGGCATCGTGCGCCGTCGCAAGAAGGACGTCGCCACGGACCTGCCCGACAAGCTGATCGCCGACCTGCCGGTCGAGCTGGACGACGAGTTCGGGCGCTCGATCCGTCAGGCCGAGCGCGAGCTCGGCGAGCGTCTGGCCGCGAAGTACCGCCGCATCATCGAGGCGCGCGGCGACCGCGGCCTCGCGCCCGGCGAGATCGACGACGACATCGTCCGCCTCGTCGCCCACAACGAGCTCGAAGAGTCCAAGGCCGCCGGCACCGGCTCCGAGAACGTGTTCACGATGGTCCGCAAGATCGGCCAGGCCAAGGCGGTGCTCGCCGCCGACTACGCCGTGCAGCTGCAGCGCTCGGTGGGCAAGGTCGTGTTCTTCGCGAAGCACATCGACGTGATGGATGCCGCCGAGGCGCACTTCGCACAGGCGGGCCTGAAGACCGTGTCGCTGCGCGGCGACCAGGCCACCGCTGCCCGTCAGCAGGCGATCGACGCCTTCAACAACGATCCCGAGGTCGGCATCGCGGTCTGCTCGCTGACCGCCGCCGGTGTCGGTGTGAACATGCAGGCGTCGTCGAACGTCGTGCTCGCCGAGCTGTCATGGACGGCCGCCGAGCAGACGCAGGCGATCGACCGCGTGCACCGCATCGGCCAGGACGAGCCGGTCACCGCGTGGCGAATCATCGCCGCACACACGATCGACACCAAGATCGCCGAGCTCATCGACTCGAAGCAGGGCCTCGCCGCCCGGGCGCTCGACGGCGAGGCGGTCGACCCGCAGTCGAGCGATTCCGTGCAGCTGTCGGCGCTCATGCACCTGCTGCGTCAGGCGCTCGGCGCGGCGTGAGCCTCGTCGACCGGGTGCCGCGACCGTGCCGTGTGGCAGGTCGCGGCATCCGGCACTAATGTCGGGTGAGGCAGCGTCGCCGTCCCTCTTCACCCGACAGCGAGGAACACAGCATGAAGATCGGCATCCTGACGAGCGGCGGCGATTGTCCCGGACTCAACGCGGTCATCCGTGGCGTCGTGCTCAAGGGCACGACCACCTACGACCTGGAGTTCGTCGGCATCCGCGACGGATGGCGCGGCGTCGTCGACGGCGACTTCTTCCCGTTGACCCGCCACGAGGTGAAGGGTCTGTCGAAGGTCGGCGGGACCATCCTCGGAACCTCGCGCACGAACCCCTACGAAGGACCCCGCGGCGGGGCCGAGAACATCGCGAAGACGATGTACGGCCACCGTCTGGACGGCATCATCGCGATCGGCGGCGAGGGCACGCTCGCCGCCGCCAACCGGCTCTCCAACGACGGCATCAACGTGCTCGGCGTGCCGAAGACCATCGACAACGACCTGCGCGCCACCGATTACTCGTTCGGCTTCGACACCGCCGTGAACATCGCCACCGACGCGATGGACCGCCTGCGCACGACCGGCGACTCGCACCAGCGCTGCATGGTCGCCGAGGTGATGGGCCGTCACGTCGGGTGGATCGCCCTCCACGCCGGCATGGCCGCCGGCGCCCACGCGATCTGCATCCCCGAGGTGCCGATGTCGATCGAAGAGGTCGCCGACCTCGTCACCCGCGCCCACGACCGCGGCCGGGCGCCGCTCGTCGTCGTGTCGGAGGGCTTCACCCTCAAGGGCATGGACGAGGCGTACAGCGACAAGGGCCTCGACGCCTTCAACCGCCCCCGCCTCGGCGGCATCGGCGAGGTGCTCGCACCCGAGATCGAGCGCCTGACCGGCATCGAGACCCGCTCGACCGTTCTCGGCCACATCCAGCGCGGCGGTTCGCCGTCGGGCTTCGACCGCGTGCTCGCCACGCGCCTGGGCCTGCACGCCGCCGACGCCGTCGTCGACGGCGCATGGGGCCAGATGGTCGCCATGCGCGGCACCGACATCGTGCGCGTCCCGTTCGCCGAGGCCCTCGGCGAGCTGAACACCGTACCCCTGTACCGCTACGAAGAGGCCGCCGCCCTCTTCGGCTGATCGACGTCGAGAGAGTGGATGCCTCGGCCCGAGGCATCCGCTCTCTTCGTCTACCTCGGTTTGTCTGCTTCTCTTTCGTCCGCGCCCGCGTGCCTCTCGGCCGTGTCCCACTTTCTCGCCCTGGTGTCCCAGGTGCGTTCACACACCGAGCTCTGAGCAGCAGAAATGGGGACGCGGTCCGGAGCGCGCCGGCAGAGCGGGCGGGCCGGGTGACGCTTCCTCCCTCGGACGGCCGCAGGGGCGATCCTCCACAGAACCGGGTCGCGGGGCACTGCGCCGACTGCGGCTACGTCAGGGTGACGGGATGCCTCGCCGCTCGCCACTTCCGGCACATCTGCCCACCCACTTCACCGTGTCGGAGGCGGTCGCACTCGGGCTTGCCCCCTCCCGACTGAGACGCGACGACATCCGCCGGCCGTTCCATGGGGTGCGTGCCCTCGACGGATCGCCGGATCGGTCGCTTCTGGCCGTCTGCGTCGACTACGCCCCGCGTCTTGCGCCATGGCAGTTCTTCAGTCATGAGACCTCGTTGGCCCTCATCGGCGCACCGATGCCGAGTTGGCCGTATCGTCCGGCGATACACGTCTCGGCGCATCGGCCCGCGCGAGAGCCTCGGACCACCGGCGTCGTCGGGCATCGGCTGCAGGTGCGTGAGCCCGCAACTCGCCTGCTCACGAACGGGCTTCCTATCGAAGAGCCCGTTCGTGCCTGGCGACAGGTCGGATCCCTGTGGCGGGTCGACGATTTGGTCGCTGCGGCCGAGTTCCTGATCAGCGACCGAGGCAGGTCGCCGATCGCTTCGTACGGCGACCTCCTCGCCGAGGTCGAGACGATGGGTGATGTGCGCGGCGGCAGACTGCGGGAAGCTCTCGCGCAGACCCGAGCGGGCGTACGGTCTTCGCGCGAGACCGAGTTCCGGCTTCGGCTTGTTCGAGCGGGTCTCCCTGAACCCGAGATCAACTGGCGGCTCCGGAACCTTCAGGGCATCGTCGTCGCGGAGCTCGATCTCGCGTACCCGCGATGGCGTGTCGCGCCCGAGTACGACGGCCGCGTTCATGCCGAAGATCCGCGGCAGTTCGAGAAGGACGCTGATCGATGGGACCTGATCCGAAGCCTCGGCTGGGACCACGTCAGAGTGCTGAACCACCACATGCGCGATGGGGGACGCCCCGCGGTGACGAAGGTGCGCGACGCCCTCCTCCGGGCCGGCTGGCGCCCCGGGCAGTCGGGTCGTGTCCCACTCTCGTTCACTTAGCACGCGTCTTCCGGCCGAAGCTGGGACACGAGGGCGAGAAACCGGGACACGGTCTGCGTGAGACCGCGCAGCGCCGGCCCAGTCCTGAACAGGGATCAGTGGATGCCTCGGCCCGGCGCACTGGCAGGCCCGAGGCATCCGCTCCGCGGCTTCGGCCGTCAGGCGTCCGCGACGCCGAGGACGTCGAGCAGCCAGGCGAGTTCGAAGGCCCGCTCGCGCCACGCGTTGTAGCGGCCCGAGACCCCGCCGTGACCGGCGACCATCTCGCACTTGAGCAGCGCGTCCGCGCCGACCTCGCGCAGGCGCGCGACCCACTTGGCCGGTTCGACGTACAGCACGCGGGTGTCGTTCAGCGAGGTCACCGCGAGGATGCGCGGATACTCCACGTCGGCACGCACGTTCTCGTACGGCGAGTACGACTTCATGTACGCGTACACCTCGGGGTCGTGCAGCGGGTCGCCCCACTCGTCCCACTCGATCACGGTGAGGGGGAGCGACGGGTCGAGGATCGTCGTGAGCGCGTCCACGAACGGCACGTCGGCGAGGATGCCGGCGAACAGCTCCGGGGCGATGTTGGCGACCGCGCCCATCAGCAGGCCGCCGGCCGAGCCGCCCTCGGCGACGAGCTGCGAGGCCGTGGTGTAGCCGTGGTCGATGAGGTGCAGCGCGCTGTCGACGAAGTCGGTGAACGTGTTGCGCTTGGCCAGGAGCTTGCCGTCCTCGTACCACTGCCGGCCCATCTCGCCGCCGCCGCGCACGTGCGCGACGGCGAACACGACGCCGCGGTCGAGCTCCGACAGGCGCGGCACCGAGAAGCCCGGTTCGATCGAGTGCTCGTACGAGCCGTAGCCGTACAGGTGCACGGGCCGCGGGGCGACGCCCGCATCGCCGAAGGACCGCTTGTAGACGAGCGAGATCGGGATCTGCGTGCCGTCCTGGGCGGTCGCCCACACGCGCTCCTGGGCGTACGCGGTCGGGTCGTAGCCGCCGAGCACGGGCTGGCGCTTGCGCAGGTGCAGCTCGCGGGTCGCGACGTCGAGGTCGTACACCGTGCCGGGCGTGACGAAGGAGCCGTAGCCGAGGCGCAGCAGAGGAGGCGCCCACTCGGGGTTGCCGCCGGTGCCCACCGAGTACAGGGGCTCGTCGAACGCGATCTCATCGACGCTGCCGTCGGCGTACGAGAGCATGCCGAGCCGCGCGAGACCGCCGCGCCGATACCCCACGACACCCCAGTCGCGGAACGTCGAGACGCCCAGCAGGCGCTCGCCGGGACGGTGGGGGATCACGACTTCCCGTGCTCCGGAGGGGTCGGATGCCGCCACCCGGACGAGCTCGAAGTCCAGGGCTCCGTCGTTGTGGAGGATGAACAGCACGTCCTCGCCGTCGATGACGGCGTGCTCGGAGTCGTACTCGACCCCTTCGGTGCGCGGCCACACCACGCGCGGCTCGCCGCGCAGGTCGTCGGCATCCAGCAGCCATTCCTCGCTCGTGATCGACGAGCCGAGGCCGATCACGAGGAACCGGTCGCTGCGGGTGAATCCGGCGCCCACCCAGTACTTCTCGTCGGGTTCGTGGAAGAGCTTGGCGTCGTCCTCGACGGGGGTGCCGAGCTCGTGCAGCCACACGGTGTCGGGGCGCCACGCGTCGTCGACGGTCGTGTAGACGATGAAGCGCCCGTCAGGCGAGAACGTCGCGCCGGCGAACGTGTCGGGGATGACGTCGGGCAGGTCCGTCCCGGTCTCCAGATCGCGCACGCGCACGGTGTAGCGCTCGTCGCCCGCGACATCGACGCCGTAGAGCATGAGACGCGCGTCGTTGGACACCTCGAAACTGCCCAGCGAGAAGAACTCGCGGCCTTCGGCCTCGACGTTGCTGTCGAGCAGGATCTGCTCGCCCGGGACCTCCGTGTCGGCGCTCAGCGAGGGCGGCGTCCAGTCGTCGGGCGAGGCCAGGGGAGCACGGCACTGGATGCCGTACTGCTTGCCTTCGACGGTGCGACCGTAGTACCACCAGTCGCCGCGGCGGGTCGGCACCGACAGGTCGGTCTCGAGCGTGCGCCCCTTGATCTCGTCGAAGATGCGCTGACGCAGGCCGTCGAGGTGCGCGGTGCGCTGCTGCGTGTACGCGTTCTCGGCTTCGAGGTGGGCGACGACCTCGGCGTCCTCTTTCGCGCGGAACCACTCGTAGCGGTCTTCGACGTCGTCTCCGTGGTGGGATCGGACGGTGGCGCGCACCGGCGCGACGGGGGGACGGATGCCGTCGTCAGGCGTGGACGGGGCGGGAGCGGAATCGCTGAGAGTCACCGTTCCACGCTAACTCCTGGGCACAGTGGATCGACAGTTTCGGCGATGTAGGATTCTCGTGGCCGGTTGCCGGTTCCTTACGTCCTGGTGAACTCTTCGTTCGTCGCGCCGATCCCGTCGGCACTTCCTTTTCCCATCCCTTCTCGGAAAGCGAACGGTGGAAACCGCAGCCCTGATCGTCGTTCTGGTCATCGCTCTCGCGCTCTTCTT
>PJUC01000117.1_pt1 | contig 58018 bp, 49 predicted proteins | sample 1512161 | NCBI WGS metagenome assembly PJUC01 (sample SAMN08177676, study PRJNA422409) | Soil metagenome, whole genome shotgun sequencing project. | isolation source: Soil enriched on filter paper | place: USA: Madison | collected 2015-01-15 | reverse complement strand
GAATACAGGCGTAACCACACCGGTTATCAATGCAACGAATCATGGGGTATATGCTTTAACGGTTACCCGTAATGATTGTTCGACTACGGATAGTGTTACGATCAATAAAGATTGTTACCTGAATCTTCCTAATGCCTTTACGCCAAATGGTGATGGAGAGTCAGACTACTTCTTCCCACGCAGTTTATTGTCCAGAGGAGTAACTGCCTTTGATATGACGATATTCAACAGATGGGGTGAGAAAGTATTCTTTACTACGAGTACGAATGGCAGAGGTTGGGATGGTAACCTGAGCGGTAAAGCACAACCTACCGGTGTGTATGTTTACCAGATCAATGTTACCTACAAAGATGGTAACTCTGAAAAATATACCGGTAATGTTACCTTACTGAGATAATTGTAATTATTAAATATTTAAAGCATAAGGGTTTGGCTGAAGAGCCAAACCCTTATGCTTTAAAACAAAAACAATTAAAAACTGTACATTTGTTCCTTATATAATTTATTGGTATGATTTTTAATAATGCACAACGCTATTTTTCCTACCGGGAGTTCTTAGCTTATGCGGCCGAAGAAGTAGCATTAAATGAAAGTAATCCTGAGCGTACTGCCGATCCTAAATACGCCCATTATACAAAGCTTAATTTCCAGAGAATGAAACGTTGGGATAAAACCTTTGTGCCGAACGCTCAAATAGTGGAACAGATAAAAGCAGAGGCTCCCCGGGAGTGGTGGGTGATTACAGAAGCCTGGTGTGGGGACAGCGCTCAGAATCTGCCCGTTATTGCGGCCCTGGCCGAAGCTGCCGGTATCCCTTTACGTATCGTTTTAAGGGATGAAAATCCTGAAATTATAGCACAATACCTCACGAACGGAACTAAAAGTATTCCTATATTGGTGGGCTTTGATGAAGAAAAACAGCAACTTTTCAGGTGGGGACCCAGGCCTGCTGCAGCACAAAGCTTAATGGAAGACTGGAAAGCAAACCCTGCCGGTAGGGACTTTGAAGCATTTGAACTGGAGATGCATCGCTGGTATACAGAAAATAAAGGAAAAGATACTCAGGCTGAGTTATCGGAGTTGCTATAAGTATATTTATGGAATAATAGAAGCTTTGACGTCTTTAACAGGAAAGTATTTGAGTAAAACGCTGTGTAACATTGAATCATAAAATACAACACATTTCTGAAACAGGTTTGCTGGCCCTTTATTATAAGGAGCGGGATAATGTTTATGTAGGGGAGTTGCTGAGCCGTTATACACTAAGATTGTTTGGGGTATGCATGAAATACCTTAAAGATGAAGATGATGCCAGGGATATGGTACAGCAGGTGTTTGAAAAGGTGCTGGCAGAGCTGGGCAAATACCAGATCGATAATTTTGGCGGCTGGTTATACCGGATCGCGCAGAATGCCTGTATTTCGCAGATAAGAGTACAGAAGCAATTTGTAGCTGCTGAAAATCTTGTTTATGTTCCTGCTGACACAGAAGCCGACCCGCAACAGTTCTGGGAGCGGGAAAAGCAACACGATCGATTACATCTTGCCCTGGAACAGCTGAAGGCCGACCAGAAAATCTGTGTATCTTTGTTTTTTCTTCAGAAAATGAGCTATCAGCAAATAGCGGAGCAGTATCAGTATGAAATTAAAGAAGTAAAAAGCTATATTCAAAATGGCAAACGTAATTTACGCTTGATCATGGAGCAAATGGAAAAAGCAGAAAATGCCAACAAATAAAGGATTTAATAAGAAAGGAAGGTCCGATGAGGATGAAGCACTTTGGGACTATGTCTCCGGGCAGCTTCCTGCGGATAAAGCTCATGATTACGAACTGGAGCATATCGATGATCCTTTCTGGAATGATGCAGCAGAGGGCCTGGCAGAAATGAAGGATCCGGCTTTGGTTAAAAAAATGCAATTACAGTTGCAACAACAAATTATCAATCAGACACAATCCCGGAAAGAGAAGAGAAAGCGGAATTTTCAATCATCCAGCCTGATTGCGGTATTCGTGCTATTGATCCTGGTGGTCATACTATACCTGGTACTTTTTTACCTGAAATAACAACAGCAGGAATTAGAATAAAATAAGCGGTGTTTCTACCTTTTAAAGAAACACCGCTTATTTTATTGAGAAAGAAAATTATTTCTTTCTATAATAAATTTTATCGTTGTTGTACTCGTTGATTGATTGTAAAACCGGGTTGGCCATACGCTCATAAAAACGGGAAATTTCGATTTGCTCTTTATTCTCGTGTACTTCTTCCAAAGTGTCGGTATGGTTAGCAAAATCTTCCAATTTACGATGTAATTCTTCTTTCATCGTAATGTTGATTTGATTGGCACGCTTGGCAATAATTGCGATAGATTCGTAGATGTTGCCTGTTTTTTCTTTCATGGCAGCCACATCACGAGTTTCGATCAAAGGATTCAAAGAAGAAACCAGCTTTTTAGTTGTGCTCATTATTTTTACGAATTTTATTTATTTGTTGATTAGCTGCAGTTACCAGAGGTTCTGCATTTTTAATGTATTGTGATTGCGGATATAAATCCTGTAATGTTTTATATGAGTCGAGCATATCGGTATAACGCTCTTCCTGTTTGTCGGTACGACTACCTTTGGCAAAATGATAATCAGAACGGACGATCATATAGTGATAATAATCTGCGTTCAGCGACTCTGGGTATTCATCAATAGTGCTTTTATAAGCTACTTTTGCCGCGCGGTATTCCTGCATATCGAAGTACAGCTTAGCCGCATTAGCTTCTTTTAACTCTAAACGTTGACGGCATTCGTCAATATACTTATTTACTTCTGGTGTGAACGTAGAGTTTTTATACATGGAGGTAAAAGTATATAAGGCCGCCATGGCTTTTATAGTACTGGATTGGTCCATAGTATATTTCGGAGCATCGATGTATAAGCTTTTGGCAAACATGAACTCAGCTTCTTCGGCTCTTTTACTGGTCGGGAAGTTGTCTACAAAGGTCCTGAACTGGTAAGAAGAGCTTAAATAATCTTTTGTGTTATAAAAGCTATAAGCATACCTGTAAAGTAATTCCTCGTAGTTTTTGGTACCCCTTACAACCGATAACAATGTAGCATAAAGCCCGTTGGCTTTATACCAGGACTTCTGATCGTAATACTCATTCGCTTTTGTGAGTCTTTTATTCGGATCTGTTTCCTTTAAATAAGACTCATACCCCTTACAGGAGCTGAATAGCGTTACTGAAAATAATGATGCAAATAAGATAAATCTGCGCATAAGACTTGCAAAAGTACGATTTTTGTTGGATTAAATAAATTATTATTTTACTTCCGTTGCCCTATTTATAATTCTCTAAAGAGGCATGGAAATAGAATTTTTAATAAAACGTGTTTTTTTCTCGGAATTGTATATATTTGCGCTCCTTAATGGTACTGCGGCGGTGGCGAAACTGGTAGACGCGCAACGTTGAGGTCGTTGTGTTCGAAAGGACATGGGAGTTCGAATCTCCTCTGCCGCACTTAATTACAGGCTTATCTCTTTAGAGGTAAGCCTGTTTTGATTTATATTGTTCGCAACTAAACTTAATACTTATAATAGGTTGTTGATTTAAGTTTTAAAACACGCTTACCCCTATTCTTTTTGAACTTCCGTTTTGATTTTTATTAACAAATTGTAAAACCGGCCATTTGATTTGAATATTTTATTGCAATTCACTACTTTGTTTCGAATTTAATTTAAAGTCATATCTTATGTTTGAAAAAGTATTACTGCAAACTCCCGATCTAACCGTGAGTACTGATGAAGCCATTAAAGTTGGGACTACCTGGGGAACTAATATTAAAGCATTCATTGTCGATTACGGCCCTAAAATAGTAGGGGCCATCATAGTCTACCTTATTGGGCAGTGGATCATTAAAAAGCTGGTGGCCATTCTTGGCCGGGCTATTTCTTCTGACAAATTTGATGTATCGCTCTCTAAGTTTTTACTTTCTTTAGCCAGAGTTACTTTTCAATTAGTATTATTCCTTTCTATTGCCGGTATCCTGGGCGTGAACATCGTTGGCTTCTCAGCCATCCTTGCGGGTGCTGCAGTAGGTATTGGCGCTGCGCTGAACGGTTCTTTGGGAAACCTGGCCGGTGGCGTGATGATGATGGTCTTTAAACCCTTTAAGGTTGGAGATATCATCGAAGCGCAGGGGCAGGTGGGTGTTGTTCAGGAACTGGGCATTTTCAACACCGTTATCCTGACCCCTGAAAATAAAACGGTTATCCTGCCGAATGGTGCTTTGTCTACCGGTGTGATCGTTAACTATAATACTGCCGGCTACTTAAGGGTGGATATCAATATGGCCATCGCCAATGATCAGGATGTAGATAGAGCTAGAGCTATTGCCCTGGAAGCGATGAAGCAACATGAAAAAGTACTGCAGACGCCGGCGCCTGAATTTGCCATCAGCAGTGTTTCCGACTTTATGACGAAAATCGCAATTCGCCCTTATACGACCCAGTCCGATTATTGGGACGTTTATTTCGGGGTGACAGAATTGGTGAAGAAAGCTTTCGATGCCAATGGGATCACGGGGCCAATGCCGACAAGAGTCGTTTATAATAAATAATCACACTACTAATATAGCATTCCGGAAACGAATAGCATTTAACAAGAGCACAATTATAGATAAGGTGCTCTTGTTGTCATAATATTCAGGAATGGAACCGTGTTGCAAAAGGGTATATTAATACGAATTTATTTTGAAACTCAAGCGCAAAACATTACTTTTGCGCAGATAAAATACTTTAAAAAATAAAAAACAATATATGTCTGTAGTAGATTTGATAATGCCTAAGATGGGCGAAAGTATCATGGAGGCCACTGTATTAAAATGGCATAAAAAGCCCGGAGATACAGTAAAAATGGATGAAACTGTGCTTGAAATCGCAACAGATAAGGTGGATAGTGAAGTGCCGTCTACAGCTGCCGGTACTCTTGTTGAGCTCCTGTTTAATGAAAATGATGTAGTGCCGATAGGTACTGCCATCGCAAGAATTGATACCGGTAATGGTACCGCTACAGTTACCGCATCGGCTCCTGCCCCTGCTGCTGAAGCTGCACCTCAAAGTGCTCCGGCAGCGGCTCCACAAGCTCCTGCGGCAGCTACTACTGCTCCGGTGGGTACTACAGGCGCCAATCGTTTTTATTCTCCTTTAGTGTTAAATATCGCGGCTAAAGAAGGTATCGGTATGGCTGAATTAGAGCATATACCAGGCACCGGAAATGAAGGCCGTGTAACCAAAAAAGATATTCTGAATTATGTAGCCAATAGAGGTGCGGCTCCTGCTCCTGCAGCAGCCCCGGTTCAGGCACCTGCAACACCTGCTCCTCAGGCAGCACCTGCAGCGGCTCCTGCAGCAGTTAGCAATCCAAGCGGTAATGTGGAAATCGTAGAGATGGACCGGATGCGTAAACTGATCGCAGATCATATGGTGCGCAGTAAAGCGACCTCACCACACGTAACGAGCTTTACGGAATGTGATGTGACCAACATCGTTAACTGGAGAGACAAAAATAAAAATGCCTTCCTGAAACAATACGGTGAAAAAATTACCTTCACGCCGATCTTTATCGAAGCGCTTGCTAATTGTATCAAGAAATTCCCGATGATCAACAGCTCTGTAGATGGCGACCGCATTATCGTGAAGAAAGATATCAATATTGGTATGGCTACTGCCTTACCTTCCGGTAACCTGATCGTTCCGGTAATTAAAAATACGGAAACGAAAAACTTGTTGGGTATTACTAAAGATGTAAACGGCCTGGCCAATGCAGCCCGTAACAATAAATTGAAACCGGATGATACTCAAGGTGGCACCTTTACGCTGACCAATGTAGGAACTTTTGGTAGCTTAATGGGCACACCGATCATCAACCAGCCTCAGGTAGCCATCCTGGCGGTAGGCAGCATTAAAAAACGCCCGATGGTAATGGAAACAGAACATGGAGATGTGATCGCCATCCGCCACATGATGTACCTGTCTTTAAGCTATGACCACAGGATCGTTGACGGTTCTTTAGGCGCCGGCTTCCTGACCGCAGTTGCTAATGAATTAGAAGCATTTGATGTAAACAAATCCATCTAATTAGTAGCATATAAAATTTTAAAACCGCCTCCGCAAAGAGGCGGTTTTTTGATGCGAATACCTGAAAGGTATCCCGTTCAGAATATATAAATGGAAACCCCAGGCTATAACAACAATGTTACAGCCTGGGGTTCTATTGGAACAGGAGAGAGCAATTACTTAGTCTTTGATCACTTGAGTCGGGCGTTTATGCTCATCTAAAGCCACAAAGGTAAACTCACCGGAAACAGCTTTCTCTCTTTGGTCGGTATACATCTGCTCTATAAAAATCTCCGTTTTTACCTTCAGGCTACTGGTGCCAACATACGAAACCTTGGCAATCAATTCTATAATAGTACCACCCGGGATCGGTTTTTTAAAATCGATCCGGTCACTACTTACGGTTACCATCTTCTGGCGGCTGAAACGGGTCGCTGCAATAAAAGCGACTTCATCCATTAATTGCATGGCAGTCCCTCCGAAAAGCGTATCATAATGGTTCGTGGTGTTGGGGAAAACGGCTTTGAATATTCTTGTTTCAGATTGCGCGATGCGTTGTTCTAAATTCATAAAAGTTGCTCGAAAATTAATGATGGCCTCAAAAGTACATTCTTTTATTTCATTGCTGTTTCTAAAAGGGAAATTTCTGAATTGTTAAATAAGTGCAAAATATAGTATTGTGTATTGCATAGTACTATACAAAGGATATATCTTTGCATTATAAAACACTAAGCAATGCTACAAGACAACGAAAAATACTGTAAAGACTGTGGAAAGGTCATTCATGTGAATGCAGAGATCTGCCCTAACTGTGGAGTACGCCAGATGCCGCCGCCCAATAATGAATATTTGCCGGTAATACGCCGCAGTGATGATCAGAAGTGGCTGATTACTTTGCTGCTCTGTTTCTTCGGTGGGGTAATCGGCCTGCATAACTTTTATAACCGGAAGATCGGATATGGTATCCTGCAGATCATCACATTCGGCGGTTTCGGGATATGGGTACTGGTGGACCTGATTATGATCGTGACCAATAATTTTAAGGATAAAGAAGGGAACTATGTAACTTATAACTAATGCTTTTGAAAAATGATTGTTGAACAATTTTAATAGTGACCAATGAATATAGATAATGCACAATCACAAATGCGTAAAGGGGTGCTCGAATATTGCATCCTGGCCATTATCAAGGATCGGGAGGTATATCCTTCAGAGATCCTCGAGCAAATGAAAATGGCCGGGCTGAATATACTCGAAGGCACACTTTACCCTTTGCTCACCAGGCTGAAAAATGCGGGCCTGCTCACTTACCGCTGGGAAGAAAGCACCTCCGGACCACCCCGTAAATACTTTTCATTGACGCCGGAAGGAGACCAGTTTTATGTAGCGCTTGATGACACCTGGACGCAGATGAGTACCGCGGTAAACAATATTATTAACGCTAATGCTTAAAGAAAATGAATAAAGTAATCACTATAAATCTTTCCGGACGATTAATTACGATCGATGAAGAAGCGTACCAGCAATTAAATGCTTATCTCACCTGGCTGAAACAGTTCTTCAGCAAAGAAGAAGGCGGGCTGGATATCTATAGCGATATGGAAGATCGCATCGCGGAGCTTTTTGACGATAAACTACGCAAAAACCTGGTCAGCATTTCTGCTGAAGATGTTCAGGCGGTCATTAAGATCATGGGGAGCCCCGAACAAATCGCCATGGAAACAGCAGAACATTATGAGGAAGCAGAACCGCTTAATGCCCGTTCCGGAACAAAACGTGAGGAGCCGGCAGGCAATACACCCGGTGGTATTTCGCCCAATACTACGGGTAAACTGGTCCGGAATCTCAATGATAAAGTCCTGGGTGGCGTATGTAGCGGCCTGGCTAATTATTTTAGTGCCGATCCGGTACTGATCCGTATATTGATGGTCCTGGGATTTTTCTTTTACGGCACTACAGTTTTCCTGTATATATTATTATGGATCATTTTGCCTGCAGCTTACCCGGTTAGTACTACTTCATTGAAAAGAAGATGGTACCGTACGGATGAAGGTAAGGTGCTGGGCGGTGTTTGTAGCGGAATGTCTTACCAGCTCCGTATTTCAAAGCAATGGTTGCGGTTTTTGTTTGCCTTTCCTTTAATTGGCGTAGCCTTCTTTAATATCATCAATGAAGATGACCTGGCTTCCTTTTGTACTGCGGCTCTGCCGATCATGACGATCCTGTATATCGTTTTATGGATCGCATTGCCTAAAGCCAGTACTTTAACCGAAAAGATGGAATTGAAGGGGGAGCGTCTTGACGTGCAGAACCTCAGTTCGGCATTAAAGGAGCAGAATGAAAAGGGAAGCGGGCAACACCTGGAGCGGCCCGGAACATTAGCCACCGCATTCCGGATCCTGGCTTATATCGTGCTGGCCTTTCTTATCCTGATCGTAGGCTCTATCCTGGTAGGCTTGCTGGTGGCTTTGTTGGGTGTGTTATTCGGGTTTTCTACTGCCGGTATCAGCGTCTGGCCTTTGTCTCACCTCATATTCGAATCGCAGGCCCAGGCCCTTACCCTGTTTATAGCTTCTATCCTGGTCGTATTATTGCCCATTATCATCATTATACGCTGGTTGGTATTAAGGATCAAAAAACCTGCCCGCAAAACCAAATGGATCGGTTACAGCTTGTCGAGTTTATTCCTGCTCAGCTTGTTTGCGGTAGTGTTTATCTTTTCCGGCCTGGTGTCCGACTTTAAATATGCTTATAAATACAATTCGCCCTTAAGTTTAGTGCAACCAAAGGACACTTTGATCATTACCCGGCTGGATCAGCAATGGGAGGGTTTGTACGCTGATGAGGACTGGATCAAAAAAGGTATAGATGATAAATATCAATTACGGATCGCCAGCCTGCAGATCCTGCCTTCCGAGGATAGTTTCTACCACCTGGATCTCGAACGTCAGTCTAACGGTAGCTCAGCCAAACAGGCTAAAGCACTGTCAGAGGCGCTAAACTATAGCTACCAGCAGGATAGCAGCATCCTTAAATTACCGGAATACCTGAAATTGGGCACACCAGAGTTGTTCCGGGCGCAGCTGGCTACCGCTGTTGTGAAGGTACCGAAAGGACGGGTCTTTAAAATAGGGGATCTTCCCTACGATTATTCGAGGAGCTGGACACTGAGCGCCAGGCCGCTGTTCTCTATAAAGATGAAAAATAATCGCTGGTTACCTAATCGCTATTATAAAATGGGCGAAGATGGTGTAATCGACCTGTTGGATTAGGACTTAAGCCGAACGCTTAATAATTTTTGTTAAAATAGGAGTGTGAAAAAAAAAATAGGTCTAACTTTGTTTCGAAAATTAAAAAATTAAAAAAATGACAATAGCTTCTTTAAATCCGACTTTGTTATTATCTATGCCAAGTGGAGCAGAATGGTTGTGGGTAGTATTAGTAGTGGTTATCCTGTTCGGTGGTAAAAAAATTCCTGAGTTGGCCAAAGGAATAGGTAAAGGCATTCGTGAATTTAATGATGCTAAAGATGGCGTTAAACGTGAGATTGAAAGCGGCATCAATGAAAAGCCAGTAAATGAACAAAAGTAAATTTATCTAAATTTTATAGAATTATAAGAAAGTCTTCCCAAAGTTGGAAGATTTTTCTTTTTATATGCAGTGGTATTAAGAAATAATTGTTATCATTGTATCAACAAATTGTGACCCCAATTACCGTGAAGAAGTGAAAATCCCGGCAGAGTGCTTAGCAATAGGTCTCGACGGGTATTGAGAAAGATGCGCCTTTAGTCGCTTTTTGTAATTATTTTAAATTAGTTTGATTTATGTCCTTTAAAAAAATCGTTTGTGTTGCGGCAATGCATTTACCAATGCTGGCTATGGCACAACAGGGAAAAGGAACTGCGGGTAAACCGTTGGCCGAGGCTACCGAGATGCCGGCATTAACCAGTGAAGCGCTGCTTGCAAAAAAGCCTGAAGGCTTAGTCGCAGCTACGGGTAAACCAACAACTGTATCAACTAAGGCTGAAGTTGTAGTGACCCCTCAGGCGGCTCGTAAACTTACAGATCGCAGCCGTAAAGCAACCGGGGATCAATACATCCCGTTAGCCGGAGAGATTGACTATTTCGGCAAGAATAATGATTATATCCTCGCGTACACCAAGAATTATTACCAGAAAAATTTTCGTCATTTTGCTACGATGCAGCAAAGAGGTCAGAAATATTTCAAAGTCATAGACCGCACTTTTGATAAGCGGGAAGTTCCTTTGGAAATGAAATACCTTAGTGTGATCGAATCTGCGCTTACTAACAAGGCTTTGTCCAAAGTCGGAGCACTGGGTCCCTGGCAATTTATGCCCGGTACCGGTCAGTTTATGGGTTTGGTAGTCAATGAGCGTGTCGATGAGCGTACGGATTGGAATAAATCTACGAATGCGGCAGCTAAGTATGTGAATTACCTGTACGATATGTTGGGAGATTGGTTGTTGGTAGTAGCAGCTTATAACAGTGGTCCCAAGCCAGTGTTAAGTGCCATTAAAAAAACAGGAAATGCCGATTTCTTTGCCATAAAAAAATACCTGCCGGCTGAAACGCAAAACCATGTAATGGCCTTTGTAGCTACGGCAACAGTCATGGAGCGTATGAATGATTATATCGGTGCGCCTGTTCCGGCAGATTTTGACTGGAAATCATTGAATATTCAGCCAGGTAAAAGTAGTGATGGGATCACTCCTGTAAAACCTAAAAATCCTTTATTGCTTCGTTTTTCAGAAGATGAGCTTAAAGGGATGGCTATTGTGAAAGTCAATAATCCGATTGATCTGGATGTGCTGGCGTCTACCCTGGGTGAAGACCGGAGGAAAATAGGAAGATGGAATTTTGATTATTACCAATCCCTGGATGCCTTCAAAAGCGGTACGGCTAAAAATTTCCTGGTAAGAATTCCTAAAGATAAGTTGGAGCTCTTTTTAGAGAAAAAAGGTTTTATCGAGAAACATAAAGTTGATCTGAATGCATTTGAATAATACAAAAAAAGCACTTCTTACAGAAGTGCTTTTTTTATTAAAAGGTTATTTGTGGGAAGACTTGTGATGGTCTAGTAATTTTCGCTTGAATTTTTTTCTCAGGTAAGACTCACGGTACATAAAGAATAGTATGGTTATTCCAACAACGCAAATCAAACCGAGAATATAATTATCAAGCTGTGCGATTAACATCTCGTTGCTCATCTTAATAGTTTTTCAAGGTTATAATAATTTAAGATTATTCTTAAATTGAAGAATTACAAATATACTTTAAATTATTTAATTCATAATGAGAAATTTCCTGTATTAACAAATTGTTACTTAATTTATTTTCTTGTGGACTTTTAAGCCTGCGATGTACTCAGGCAATAATTTTATTTTGGCGGGGCTAAAATTGTATCTTTGTAGCTTATAATCATAAAAATCAAATGGCTAAAATATTAGTAACCGGAGGCTGTGGGTATATCGGGAGTCATACGATCGTAGACCTGGTAGCAAATGGCTATGAAGTAATCTCGGTAGACAATCTGTCGCGGGGATTTGCGGAAATGAACCGTCGCGTTTCAGATTTACTGGGAAAAGAGATCGTCAATTACCCCTTGGACCTGAGCGACCGGGTACAAGCCCGGCAACTATTTGAAGCGAATAGTGATATTGACGGCATTATTCACTTCGCCGCCTATAAATCGGTTCCCGAATCTGTAGATCAACCGCTGATGTACTATCGCAATAATATTGATTCCCTGGTCAATGTATTAGAGCTGGCACATGAATTCGGGGTTAAAAATTTCGTTTTTTCTTCTTCCTGCTCGGTATATGGTAATGCAGATGAATTACCCGTTACCGAATCGGCCCCTATGAAAGAGGCGGAGTCGCCTTATGCACATACCAAGCAGATCGGGGAGGGTATTTGTGCCCGCTTCGCAAAAGCTTTCCCGGATTTCGGGATTGTTTTATTGCGCTATTTTAACCCGGTTGGCGCTCATATTTCCACCCAGATTGGCGAGATGAATAAGCGGCCAGAGAACTTAGTGCCGATTGTAACCCAAACGGCTATCGGTTTACGGGACTCTATGACCGTATTCGGAACGGATTATGACACCAAAGACGGTTCCTGTGTACGGGATTATATACACGTATCCGATATTGCGCATGCCCATACATTAGCCGTACAACAGTCCCTTAAACAAGCCTTACCGAGCAATTGCGAAGTGTATAACCTGGGTACGGGTACCGGTGTGACGGTGTTGGAATTGATTGCTGCCTTTGAAAAAGTATCAGGGCTTAAGTTGAATTATACCATTGGAGGCCGCAGGGCCGGAGATGTGATCAAGGTATATGCTAATAACAGCAAAGCGGAAAGAGAACTGGGCTGGAAACCCGAATATACTATTGAAACAATGATGGAGACTGCCTGGGCATGGGAACAAGCGCTGGCCCAGTCCCCTACAGAGAGTATACCTTAAAACAGGATGAAATGGCTACAGAAAAAGGAGTGGTACTTTTTGATGGCGTGTGTAACCTTTGTAACCAGAGTATACAGCTGATCATTAAGCAGGATAAACAGGATTACTTCCGGTTTGCTGCCTTAGATTCAGATTATGGAAAAGCTATGGTATCAAAGTATCAGGTGGCTACGGATAGTATCGTGCTGATAGAAAATGAGCAGGCTTATACCCAGTCAGATGCCGCCTTAAGGATTGCGCGGCGATTGTCGGGGATCTACCCGCTTTTGTATGCTGCAATGGTCATTCCTAAATTTATGCGCGACCGTGTTTACCGGCTTATAGCCCGCAACCGGTACCGGTGGTTTGGAAAAAGACAATCCTGCTGGATGCCTTCAGCACAATTAAGTAAAAAATTTTTAGCATAAGCATTGATCCATAAGATGGAAGATTTATTAAAAGAGTTTGAAACGAGTAGTAGTAATCAATGGAAGGAGCGTTTAAAGCAAGATCTTAAAGGCATTACCTTTGAACAGTTACAAAGAACAGATGATAACCAGGTAACCATTGATCCCTTTTACACGCTAGAGGAGCATATCCCTGCTCCTTCTGTATTTACACATACCGACTGGGTAATTGTGGAAGAGGTGTCTGTAAAGGAAGAAAAGTCAGCCAACAGCCAGGCGCTGGCAGCTTTGCAGTGCGGGGCAAGCGGGCTGCATTTTGTTATAGAAAAAGAAGCCATCAACTGGCCGGTTTTATTTGAAGGAATAGAACTCAATTTTATCCGGACCAGGATAGAATGGGCTGTCGGAATTACGACGCAGGAAGCTGCGTTAAAGGATTACCTGGATACGCATGCTATTGATCCTGGTGTAGTCATTCCTGGCCGGGATAACCTGAATGCCTATTTTACAACGAAAGAAGATTCTGCAAAAGGAGCATTACTTTCAGGTGCAGGAGTTAAGGAGTGTATGTGGGTAGACAGCGGCATTTATTATAATGCGGGTGCTAACTCTGTCAGCCAATTGGCTTATACATTAGGTCATGTACAGGAAGCCTTACATATAGCGGAGCAAAACGGAACCCTTGCCGGTATCCGGAAGGTGCATATTAATATTACTACCGGTACTGCATTTTTTGAGGAGATTGCCAAGCTTCGGGCTTTAAGGCAATTAGTGGCTTTGTTACTAAAGCAGTATGCCCTTCCGGCCGAAGTGCAATTGTATGTTCAAACGGGGACCTTGTACAAAGCGCCTTTTGATGTTTACAGTAACCTGCTGCGGGATACTCTAGCCGGTATGGCTGCAGTACTAGGAGGCTGCGACGCCTTGACCGTTTTACCATTCGACCAGAAAAAAGAAAGCGGGTATACCCGTTTCAGCCAGAGAATGGGGATTAACCAGCAACTACTTTTTAAAGAAGAAAGCTACCTGCACCAGATCGCGGATACCGCTAAGGGTAGTTATTATATAGATCAATTAACCAATCGCTTTGCACAGGAAGCCTGGGTTGCTTTCCAGCGCATTGAGCAAGAGGGTGGTTTGCTCGCTTATTTTGAATCGGGGCGCTTACAGCGGGAGCTTGAAGGGCAGGCTGATGTCCTGGTAAAGGCATATGTTTCCGGAGAGAAGGTGTGGATTGGCATGAATAAGTATCCTAACCCGACTGATTTACCGGATCAGGTTGAAGCGCGTGTACCGGCAGTAGAAGGCACTATCAGGGCTTTGGAAATAGCTTGTTTCCTGAACAAAAAATAATGCTTTGTTAATAAAAGTGTTCAAAAATTTGCATTATTGCTTAAAGCAATATATTTTAGCCACCCTGATTACTCATTAAAAAAATAAAAGATATGGCACTTTCAGATAAACGTTATGTGTTTCTGGTAGATGATGAACCTATTCAGAACGAAATGTTGAAAGATTTCTTATCCGAGCGATATACCTATGAAATCAAAATCTTTGAGAGCGGTGAAGAAGCTATGGCCAATATGCACCTGCACCCGGAGATTATCGTTTTGGATTACCATTTAAATGCGCATTTAAATGATGCAAAAAACGGCGTGGAAATACTAAAAGATATTAAAGATCAATATCCTGAAACGCAGGTGATCATGCTGTCCGGGCAAGATAAAATTGACGTAGCGATTGATACGATGAAATACGGTGCTTTTGACTATATTGTTAAAGGTGAAAGCGCGTTCTCAAGAATAGAAAATGTAATTAATAATGCCAGCGAGCTGCACAAGCTTAAAGTCGTGAATGAAGGGTATAAGAGAACGATCACTTTGCTGACTATAGTTATTGGTCTTATTATCATCGGAGCTTTGTTTTTTACCTTTGTAAAACCGGTTTTAGGGCAGTAGAATAAGTTTATATATTAATAAATTGTAAAGAGGAGAAGGTTGTAAAAATCTTCTCCTCTGTTATTTATTGGGATATGTATGTTTTATATTAATGATGTTATTATTTTTTAATATTATAGATTTTTCTATCATTAATAAATCTATTTTTGCCCAAATTTGATGATTTATGAAGAAAAATTTTATCCTTTTTTTGATGCTGGTGCTTTTTGCACTTAGAGCATCAGCGCAAATTGCCTATTGGAATTCGGCAGGGCAAGTATGGGGACCTGCAAGCTGGGATGCCACTTGGACAGATGCCAATGTAACTTCTACTGGATTAGTCAGAGGAGGGGGACTAGGAACTTCCGGATCTCCAGCAGGAGATGCTTATGGCGGAAGTGGTGCTGATCAAGCTACATTAGCGACTGCCATCGCGGATGGTGATTTTTTTACCACTACCCTAAAAGCGAAACCAGGATATAAAATGTCGATTACCGGTATCGATAACTGGTATACCAGACGCTCTGGCTCGGGAACTTGTAGCATTGTTTTACAATATAGTTTTGATGGCACTGCTTACACAGATATCGGAACTGCAAATATTAGTACGACTTCTGGTACGGGTGGATTAACTACTATAAATTTCCCGGCAGCTGCAATCACAGCCCTGGAAGATTTACCGAGTACGACAACGGTATATTTACGTTTTGTTGTTGTGTCTTCTGCCAATAGAAATATCTATATGATTATAGGTAGTGATGCTACAAACGGACGTATGAAAATCCTCGGTTCTACTGCTACAGCAGTTACCTGTACCGCGCCGGCCACACAAGTAACCGCTCTTAATGCGGCTGCGGTTACCAGTACCGGGGCTAATTTTTCCTGGACAACAGGTAACGGCGATGCTACTTTGCTTAGCCTGAGAGCTACTGCTCAAACCAATGCTGTTCCGGTTTCTGGAACAGGCTATACCGCTAATACGGATTTCAGTGCGACTACGGGTATCAATACCAATAACAAAGTAGTTTATACCGGTGCTGCCAACAGCGTTTCAGGGATTACTAACCTGACACCGGGAACGCAATTTACGGCTACGGCTTACTCTTTTAACACTACTGATAATTGTTATAATACAGGAAGTCCGGCTACTTTATCTTTTTATACTTTAAGTACGGCTCCATCAGCACAACCGGCAACCTTCAATGCGGTAGCCGCTGCTTTTGATCAGGTAAACCTGAGTTTCAGCGCAGCGAGTACGATCACCAATGCATCCGGTTATCTGATCCTGCAAAAAGCAAATGCTCCTATGACAGGCTTACCGGTAAATGGTGCTGCTTATACCGTTGGGGCAACTATTGGTGATGCAACCGTTGCGGCTATCATTACCAGTACTTCTGCTACGAGCCAGAACATTACAGGTTTGAGTGCATTAAACACTTATTTTTATACCATTGTTCCTTTTAACTGGAATGGTACCAATGCGCCAACTTATAATTACAACACAACGAATGCTCCGACGGCAAGTGCGACAACGCCTACAGGGCCAAGTTCACAGTCTGATATTATTAATAATGCCGGTGGTACTTTCTATACAGCCAATATTGATTATTTACAATACCAGGCCACAACGATCACCAATATTGGTGCTGGAGCTATAGCGGTTATGGATTTGCAATTACGGGATGGTGGTAGCAATGCACCGGATGCCGATGCGCTGCCTACACAACTGACTTCTTTGACGATCAATTATACAGGTGCTGCAAATACAATCCGTAAAGCAGCTTTATTTGACGGTGCTACTAAAGTAGCAGAAGTGACTGCAGGGGCTAATGCTATTACTTTTACAGGTCTTTCTGGTCTGAACGCGCCAGATAACGGTGCTAAGAATTTTACTTTAGCGGTGAGTTTTAATACAACCGTTACGGATAATGATAAATTAATATTCACGGTAGCTGCAACTGGTACCAGTGCCAATACCGTTTCTTCTCAAATGGCTACAGCCAATGCAGGAGCAGCAGTATCGGATAATAATACATCGAACAATAATAACCGTATACAGGTAACGGCTACAAAAATTGCCTTTACTACCAATGCGAGCAATACTAATCTGAATGTAGCGATGAGCCCTGCTCCTGTAGTAGCTGCTTTAGATATCAATAATAACATTGATCTGGACGTTGCCGGTACGGTAAGCCTGACTTCAAGTGGTACTTTATCTTCAAGTCCGCTGACCCTGGCATGGACCAATGGACAAGCAACGTTTAGTGCCGTTACCCACACTGCTTTAGGTGCCGGTTTAGTACTTACTGCTCAGTCCGGTGCTTTTACTGCGGTTAACAGTGCTGCCTTTAATATTAATACGATACCTTATTCCAATGGTGATTACCGTACAACAAGTGATGGTAACTGGCCTAATACAACAGGAACATGGGAATTGATGACCAATGGAACATGGGCAACAGCTTCGAGGCCAAGCGCCAGTTATGCTGCCGGTAAAATCTATATTCAACATAATATTTCAACCAACGGCAGCTTCGCCAGCCCGAATATTGCCATCCTGGAAAATGGTCGGTTTACTGTAAATTCTGCTTCTACTATTGCTGATCTTAAAGTTTATTCAGGTGGTACTTTTGAAGCGGCAAACTCAATGACTATTTCACCTTCAGCTTCTGTTAAGAATGTGGTTGTGGAGTCCGGCGGAAAGTTTGTGTTAAATGCAGCGACCTTAACCAGCAATGGAACCGGAAGTGCTATATGGAATGGTAATGAAGATTTCCAATCCGGTTCTATTCTTGAAATAAGAAACTGGAACTATAGTGCATCCAGCGGTGCTCAGCGTTTAGTGTATAGCACGCCACAGGTTACGCCAAATGCGAATGGTTATCTTTTTGGTAATATTTATTATTACGGCGCTCAAACGGTTACCTTCGGCTTTTTGCACGGGAATAACGTAGCCGTTAAATTATGTGAGAACGACCTGGTGGTAGCATCAACAGGTAGTGGTGTACTTGCTTTGGCAACTACTAGCGCCAATGCAGAGGTAGGGGGTAGCCTGATTATCAACAGTGGTGTATTCAGTGCCTCTATTCCGGCTTCAAGTGCCAATACACATACTATTCATGGTAACCTGGAGGTTAAAAGCGGGGCTACTTTCCGGATTAATCAACAAAATTCAGCGGTGAATTCTACGGTGCTATTAGGTGGTGACCTTTTGGTACAGGGAACATTGGAAGGAACAAATCCTAATACTACGGTTACCAGTACTATCATTTTCAATAAAACAGGGGTTCAGTTCATCGACATCGATGGTACCTTAAATAACCATGTTTTCTTCCAGGTAAACAGCGGGGCTGAATTGGTTTTATCACAAAATCTTGATCTGACCAATGCCAGGAACAGCCTGGAGGTATTGAACGGTGGTATCCTGAATTTTAATGGCTTTAATGTCACCGGATCAGGTAGCCTGAACAATAATCTGGGTGGTACTCTGAAAATTACCAGCCCGCAAGGAATCACAGCTTCGGGAGCAAGTGGTAATGTACAGACGGCAACGCGCGTATATAATACAGGTGGTACTTATAGTTACGTAGGTGGTGCTAACCAGGCTACCGGTAATGGTGTACCGGCTACAGTAGCTAATGTAATCATCAACAATGCAAATGGGGTTCAATTGAGCCAGCCTGCAACGATTACCGGGAATTTATCTCTGGTTAACGGTCTGATCAGCACCACAGTAGCTAACACTCTGACTTTAAGTACCGATGCTACAGTAACCGGTGGTAGCAATTCCAGTTATGTGAACGGACAGGTTTTCCAAGCTACGAACAGTCTTGCTGCTAAAACTTTACCGGTAGGTAAAAACGGGGTATATGCCCCGGTGGTATTGACACCGGCTGCAAGCACTGCCACAACTTTTGTAGCTGAATATTTCAATGGTGCCGGTGTTACGCCTAACGCGACTACATATGCTTCAGGAAGTGATATCCAGTCTATTGACAATTTTCAATATTGGGACCTTAACCGAACTAGCGGAGCTGCTGCCGTGAGCATTAACCTGCCATTCCAGTCTTCTAGCAATATTCCTTCGATGTCCAGGGCATTGGTATCCCATTATAATGGTACTGCCTGGGAGAATGCCGGAAATACTGCAACTACAGGTACTACCGCAAATGGTACAGTAACTTCTGCTGCTGTAAATACTTTCAGTCCATTCACCGTAGGTGTTTTAAACAGCACGCCTTTGCCAGTAGGTCTGGATCACTTTAATGTGACGAAAGAGGCTTCATTTGTAAACCTTAGTTGGGATAATGCTGCGGAAGCTGCGGGAAGTAAATACCTGGTGGAAAGAAGCAATAATGGCAACACATTTGAAACAATTGCTACGGTCAACGGAACCGGTAAAGAAAGCAAATATGCTTACCAGGATAGAAACTATACAACAGGTGATAATTACTACCGCCTTACTTTGGTAGATATTAATGGTACTACAACCGTTTCTAAAGTGAAGCAAGTATTCATTAAAGCGGCGGCTGCAATAGTTGAAGTATATCCTAATCCGGCATCTACAGAAGTTAAGGTTGCTGGTTTGGCAGCAGGTGATGTGGTAAATGTTTATAACACTACCGGTAAATTAATACAATCTGTACAAGCAATGGATAAAATGGTACTACTTAATGTAGCTCATCTTCCAGGTGTTATGTACCAGGTTCAGGTATTGCGATCGGGTAAAGTAATTGCTAAAGAGAAATTAGTAATTGTTAGATAAGAATAGATTATATGTAATCAAAAACGGCTGCCTTTTAGAAGGTAGCCGTTTTCGTTTTTTAAATCAGGATTAATAAAGTCTATATAGCCGGATGCTATTTTGAAAATCCAATAAAAAGCTTGAAATTGCATGGAAATGTCTGAACAATATTTAGTCTCTGCCCGTAAATACCGCCCGCAAACTTTTGATACCGTTGTGGGGCAGTCTCATATTACCACTACGCTTAAAAATGCGATCAGGACCCAGCACCTGGCACATGCTTATTTATTCTGTGGTCCGAGAGGGGTGGGAAAGACGACCTGTGCCCGTATCCTTTCCAAAACGATCAACTGCGTAAATCCGACAGCGGATATGGAAGCCTGCGGGGAATGTGAAATGTGCCAGACCTTTAATGAAAATGCTTCCTTCAATGTATTCGAGCTTGATGGTGCTTCCAACAACTCGGTAGACGATATCCGTTCTCTTACCGAACAGGTAAGATTTGCGCCCCAAATGGGAAAATACAAAGTCTATATTATAGATGAGGTGCATATGCTCACTTCAGCGGCCTTTAATGCCTTCCTGAAGACATTAGAAGAGCCACCATCTTATGCGATTTTTATCCTGGCGACTACCGAGAAGCATAAGATATTACCTACGATCCTGTCGCGCTGCCAGATATTTGATTTCAAGCGGATCCAATCCTCGGATATCGTAGGGCATTTGAACAATATCTGTAGTAAAGAAGGTGTTGTAGCCGAAGAAGCGGGCCTGCACATTATTGCGCAAAAAAGCGAAGGCTGTATGCGGGATGCCCTTTCTATGATGGATCGGATCTCCAGCTTTTCCAATGGACACCTGACCTACGATCAGGCGGTAGAACACCTGAATGTCCTGGATGCAGGGTTTTACTTTAAATTACTGGATGCTTTGATGACCACTAATGTGGCGGACGTTTTGCTGCTCCTGGATGAGGTCTATAGAAGAGGGTTTGAAGGGGATGCCATACTGAACGGGTTTGCCCAGCACCTGCGGGACCTTCTGTTGTGTAAAGATCCTAAAATGACCCGGCTTTTAGATATACCGGAAGCGCATAAACGCTCCTTCTTCGAGAAAGCGCAAATGCTGAGCATGTCCTTTATTACTTCTGCATTGAACGTAATTAATGACGCGGAAGTAAATTATAAAACTACTTTAAATAAGCGATTGCATCTTGAAGTCTATTTTATCAAGCTTTGTTATCTGACTCAAGTAGTAAGCGCGTCCTCTTTACAGGACGCAAAAAAAAAATCTGACCATTTAACCCCCGGACCACAAACAGCGCCGGTAAGCGCTAGTGTTCCTGTGGCGCCAATACCGGATGTACTTAGTAATACGGCACCAGTGGTTCCGGCAGTGGCGGAGCCTGCTCCAGCCAGGCCTTTAAGTGCTGCGATCAATAATAGCCCGGCGCCACCTCAAAAGCCTGCAGCAACTGCTCCTCAGCAGATGCCTCCTGTAGCACCACCTGCAAATGCTGGAGCCCCGCCTTTACCTAAATTCGGCAAAGACTTTTTGAAGCAGATGCAGGCCCAGGCCGGTGACGCCGGTGCTCAGATTGAAGAACAACAGATCGACCAGGAGCTAGGGGCAAAACTGTTTGACCAGTATGTGCAGCACCTCAGGGATGATGCGGATAAGCAATTGCAGTCCAGTAATCTGTCTACAGCAAAAATTGTAGTGCGGGAAACTAACCTGGTGACCATTATCTGTAACTCCAATATGGGCACGATTTATGCCAATGGTAACGTAGATGCTTTCCGGGAGTTTTGTAAAGAGAAAACAAATAATAACTCAGTAAAAATAGCCGTAGAGCTTGCCCCTGAAGCCGAAAGGGTGGAAACTGTTCCACAAAAAATGTCTAATGCGGATATTTTTGCCCTTTATGCCAATCAAAACCCGGCATTGAAAAGATTGCGCGATGAATTACGTCTCGATTTGAAATAGGGGATTGAACCTAAAAAAACCTATAAGGTTTTCTAAAACCTTATAGGTTGATCACTTAGATAAAGTAGATGCTTTATATTATCTGGAGAAAATTAGTATTCTGAAAGGATTGACCGGATACATACCTCGTCGGATGCGATTTTAGCTTTCAGGGCATCTAGTCCGTTCAGCTTTTCTTCTCCTCTTACATAAGCAATAAAACTTACTTTCAGCTTTTCGCCGTAAATGTCGCGGTCAAAATCCAGGATATTTACCTCTATGGTTACATTGCCGTCATCCGTAACCGTTGGTCTTTTGCCAATGCTCATCATCCCTTTGAAGGTTTGCTCCTGTATGGTGACGAGCACCGCATAAATACCGATGCCCGGTACCAGGATGTCTGCATAATCCGGTTGTAAATTAGCGGTGGGATAACCGATGGTGCGACCTATTTTATTACCATGTACTACGGTGGCCTCGATCTGGTAAGGCCGGCCCAGCATAGCCGTTACGGCCTGCATATTGCCCTCAAGCACTGCGTTGCGGATCTTCGTGGAGCTCACATGTGCGTCTTTGATCAATTGCTCTTCAATTTCTATCACCGATACCTGGTCGGGTAGCAAGGATCTTAATACTTCAATATTACCTTCCCGGTTATGCCCGAAGTGGTGATCATAGCCGATAATGATGGTATGTGGCTTAAAGGTATTGTACAGGAATTCGGTTACATACTCTTTCGAGCCCATCATAGAGAAATCCCTTGAAAAAGGTACGACAACGATATGGTCAATACCCGCCTGGGTAATTTTGTCAATTTTACTGTCCAGGGAACTCAATAAGCCCAAGGGCTTGTCCGGCTGGATAATCTTGCGGGGATGGGGCTCGAAGGTTAAAACGATGCTTTCTCCACCCACTTTACGGGCTTCCGCAACCACGTTTGCCAGGATTGCTTTATGTCCCTCATGAACACCGTCAAAAGAGCCTATAGTCAGTACCGGGTTTTTAAATACCGGTATTTGTTCGGTCGAATAAAATACACTCACGCCGCAAAGGTAATTAATCTACACGTTTTAAATTGATACTCGCTGTAGAGGATAGGATTAAGGGGAATTTCTCGATCGTTACATCTGAAGGGTCCAGGCCAAAGCTGCGCTCTTCACTGATGCTGATATGTTTTAGTACGAAATACCCGTTCATGATGATCCGGTCAAACATCGGTAATTCATTTTCACGTGAAAGGAATTTTTCAATCACGATAAAGCGGAAATCTCCTTTTACATTCTTCTTACCCAAAGATTCGTAACGGCTCAAAATATTCACTTCCTTGTTCGCTACCAGGTCTTCCACCACTTTTTTGAACATCAGCTGTACTCTTTGCTCTACTTTAAAGCCTAGCCTGAATTCTATGCGGATGATCTCGTTAGGTACAATCGTCTGTACCGTGTACTCCATCGTATAAGGCTGGTCCAGTACATGTACGTGTACAAACCAATAAATGTCTGCACGTTTTGGTTTCTTATAAAGGATGGAGAAAATGATCTTATGCTCAATCTCCCTGTTATCGTCAGCACTTGAAAGGTAAACCAGGTGCGTGGCATATTTAGGGATAGAACGGTCGTTGGACAGATCCTGTATGATAGGAATATAGTCGTTTAAGGGTACAAACTCTACGTAGCGGTTCTTGATCTTACGGGCTTTATACCATATGTACATAATGCCAAAGAGAAAGATACCAATCACCAGGGTTACGCTGCCCCCATGCTCAAATTTGTCCAGGTTGGCCGCAAAGAAGGAGAATTCAATGCTCAGGTAGACCAGGAGATAAATTACTATCCAGAACCTCGGGTAACGTTTTACATACATATAATAGGCAAAGAGCGAGGAAGTCATGATCATGGTTACCGTAATGGAAAGACCATAGGCACCCTCCATAGCTTCTGAGCTGCGGAAATATAAAACGATCAGGCAGCAACCTACGAATAAGGACCAGTTGATCTTTGAAATGTACAGCTGGCCTCTCTCGGTAGAAGGGTAGGTAACTTTAAATTTCGGCCATAAGTTTAATTTGATGGCCTCACTTACCAGTGAGAAGGCGCCGGAGATCAATGCCTGTGAGGCAATAATAGCTGCTAATGCTGCCACGACAATACCTGCGGTCCGGTATTGTTCCGGTATGATCTGGAAAAAAGGGTTGACATCTTCAGGTAAGATACGTCCGCGGTAATTGTGCAATAGCCAGGCGCCCTGACCGATATAGTTCAGGATGAGGGATGATTTTACAAAGATCCAGGAAAGCCTGATATTGCTGCGCCCGCAGTGTCCCAGGTCCGAATATAGCGCCTCAGCCCCTGTGGTACATAAAAACACGGCGCCCAGGATCCAGAACCCTTTAGGTTCTTCAATCAGTAAACGGATACCATAGACCGGGTTGATCGCTTTAAATATATTCACATCATCAGCAATATGGATGATCCCCATAAAGGCCATCATGATGAACCACATGAACATGACCGGTCCGAAGAGCTTACCTATAGACTTGGTGCCGAATTGCTGCATGAAGAATACGATGGCAAGTATAGCAATAACTATAGAAACCGTAGTACGGGTGGGTTTTCCCAAGCCTTCGATGGCAGAGGTGATGGTAATGGGCGGGGTGATAAGCCCATCTGCTAGCAATGCGGCCCCCCCGATCATGCCTATAAAGACGATACGCTTGGAATGCCTCCTGACGAGTGCATATAGGGAGAAAATACCGCCTTCGCCATTATTATCTGCTTTTAAGGTAAGCCAGACATATTTGATCGTGGTCTGTAGGGTAAGGGTCCAGATGATCAGGGAAACACCGCCAACTACGAGCAATTCATCAATCACTTTATTGCGCACAATGGCGCTCATGGTATACAAAGGAGAAGTACCAATATCTCCGTAAACGATACCTAAGGCGATAATTAAACCGGCCAGTGATACCTTTTTAGCCTGTGCACTCACAAGATAATAATTTTAGACTGCAAAGGTATAGTACAATTCCGCATATAAACATCAAGTGTGGATTGTTTTTTTGCTGACATTTTTGTGACAAATAATTTTTAATTTGTTAATTCTATTGTATTTTCGCAAGATTGAAAAGCTGTGCGTTTTCGCGTAACAGTTTGAAAATTTATAACTATGTTAATTGTTCAGCAAATTGCATTTATAATTTTACTGCTTGCAGCATCTTTTATCTTTTATAAGAAAATATCCAGTATTCGCCGTAATATTTTTTTAGGTAAAGACCAGGATTTTCCCGGGGATACCAGCCTGAGATGGAAAAACGTCCTGCTATTGGCCCTGGGGCAGAAAAAAATGTTCAAAAGAATGACGCCGGCTATCCTGCACTTTTTTGTGTATGCAGGATTCATCATCATCAATGCAGAGATGCTGGAGATTGTGTTGGACGGTATTTTTGGTACCCATCGCTTGTTTGCCCCGATCTTAGGGAGTTTTTATAATGTACTTTTAGGTTTATTCGAGTTCCTGGCCTTAACAGTTTTGGTATCCTGCCTGATTTTTTTGATCAGGAGGAATATTACTAAAGTAAAGCGCCTGAGCACCGGAGACCTGGCTGGCGGCTGGCCTAAAACCGATGCGAACCTGATCTTGATCACTGAGGTGGTATTGATGTCTTTATTATTGATCATGAATGCCTGTGATTATAATTTACAACAGCTCAATGCCGGTCACTACACCCAAACCGGGCCTTACCTGGTTTCCCAGCATATTGCTCCCTTATTCTCTGGGCTGAGTGAAGGTTCACTGATTGCCGTAGAACGTAGTGCCTGGTGGTTGCATATCGCAGGTGTCCTGGCATTTTTGAATTATTTACCTTATTCCAAACACTTACATATCGTTTTAGCCTTTCCTAATGCTTATTATGCCCCATTGGAGCCAGCTGGAAAGATGCGCAATATGGAAGATATACAGAAAGAGGTGCTTTACATGATGGATCCGGCGCAGGCGCCTACAGAGGTACCGGCAGATGATAATCCGCCTAAGTTTGGTGCCCGTGACGTTATGGACCTGAGCTGGAAGCACCTGATGGATGCCTATGCCTGTACGGAATGTGGCCGTTGTACGGATTCCTGCCCTGCCAATAAGACGGGTAAATTATTGTCACCAAGGAAGATCATGATGGACACCCGGGATAGGGTAGAGGAAGTCGGCGCCAATATTGATCTTAATAAATCATTTGTAGAAGACGGTAAGTCTTTATTACATGATTATATCAGCGTGGAAGAGCTTAGGGCCTGCACCAGTTGTAATGCCTGTGTAGAAGCCTGCCCGGTAAGTATTAATCCATTGGATATCATTCTTGAACTGCGGAGAAATCTTTATATGGAAGAAAGTAATGTACCCCAGGAATGGATGCAGATGTCCAGTAATATTGAAAATAATATGGCACCATGGAAGATGAGCCCAGATGACAGGGATGCTTGGACCAGAAGCTAGTAGTGAATTGTTCAGAAAAAAAGAGAATTATCATTAAATTTTATATAGAATGATGGTAAAAACGATGGCCGAGTTCATGGCCGAGGGTACAGAACCGGAAGTGTTGTTTTGGGTAGGATGTGCCGGCAGCTTTGACCAGAGAGCGCAAAAGATTACAAAAGCATTTGTACAGATATTAAATAAAGTAGGCGTATCCTTTGCTATTTTAGGTAACGAGGAAATGTGTACCGGGGACCCGGCAAGGCGTGCTGGTAATGAATTCCTGTTCCAGATGATGGCCTATAATAATATACAGGTACTGAACGGGTATGGGGTGAAGCGGATTGTTACTGCCTGCCCGCACTGTTTTAATACCCTTAAAAACGAATACCCGGCCCTGGGTGGCCAGTATGAAGTCATCCACCATGCAACCTTTTTACAGGACCTGATCAATAAAGGAAAGATCGTCATGAAGGGTGGTGGGGCATTTAAAGGTAAAAAGATCACTTACCATGACAGTTGTTATTTAGGGCGCGCCAATAATATCTATGAGGCACCGCGCGAAGTACTGGAAGCCATGGATGTGGAACTGGTGGAAATGAAACGCTGTAAAACAAACGGATTGTGTTGCGGGGCTGGTGGGGCACAAATGTTTAAAGAGGAAGAAGCCGGAACTACCCGCGTAAACTTTGAGCGTAGTAAAGAGGCTATTGATACCGGTGCTACCATTATCGCAGCTAATTGCCCTTTCTGTACGACCATGCTTATGGATGGGGTTAAAAACGCGGAAAAGGAAGATACGGTGCAAGTGCTGGACATCGCTGAAATGATCGCGCAAAGCCTCGAAGACTAAATGTAATTTCAAAATATAGTATAAATTTAATGGCCCGGAATTTTTTTCTGAGGCCATTATTATTTTTATCCTACTTGAATGTTTATTGATTTTAATAGCTAAATTTGGTAAAAATTAAATTATGAAAATGACGGGAAGATTATCTGTTTTTCTACTGGTATGTATTGCTTTTGTTTCCTGTAAAAATGATTATAGTTGCAAGTGTACCAGTTATAATAACGGAACTGTGAAAAATACGGATACCACAATGACAAATTTGATAAATAAGGACGCTATCTTTTTTTGTGATAAGCTGGAATCCGATTGGATGAAAGCAAACCTTCGCGGTGATAGTAAGGACACCATTTATAATTGTAATCTGAATAAAATAAAATAGGTAGTATTTGTAGCAAAAATGTATTGTTAATTAAAATCAGCAACACTTGACAGAACACATCATTAATCTTGAGTCTGTTAACCCGATAGAGTTTTTCGGGGTTAACAATGGAAAATTTGAGTTGGTAAAGAAACGTTTCCCTCTATTAAAAATCTTATCCCGCGGATCACAGATAAAGATCGCAGGGCATCCTGATGAAGTAGCCCTGGCAAAGGAAAAAATAGGCCTTATTATTCAATACCTGGAGAAGAATGGCCATCTCTCCGAGGATTATTACCAGACTATTCTCGGAGATGCGGACGGCCTTGAAGAAGATAATGGCAATAGCACCAGTATTCTTGATATTGAAAACAATAATAATATTATTGTTTTTGGCAATAATGGCAAAGTCGTCAAAGCGAAAACCAAGAACCAGAAACTGTTGGTAACCACTTCGGAAAAAAGTGATATCCTTTTCGCCATTGGCCCGGCAGGTACCGGTAAAACTTATACAGCGGTTGCCTTGGCAGTAAGAGCGCTGAAAAATAAATCAGTTAAAAAGATCATCCTCACCCGTCCTGCGGTAGAAGCCGGTGAAAGCCTGGGATTCCTGCCCGGTGACCTTAAGGAGAAGATAGACCCTTACCTGAGGCCATTATATGATGCGCTGGATGATATGATCCCGCCGGATAAACTGAGCTATTATATGGCTAACCGGATCATTGAAGTCGCCCCACTTGCCTATATGCGGGGTAGAACTTTGGATAATAGCTATATCATATTAGATGAAGCACAGAATACTACGGATCTGCAGTTGAAAATGTTTTTGACCCGTATCGGGCCTAATGCCAAAGCGATCATTACCGGCGATATGTCCCAGGTGGATCTGCCTAAGAACCAGAAATCAGGCCTGGCTAAGGCGCACCGGATCCTTAAAAATATCGAGGGGATTGCGTTTATTGAATTAGACGAGGAAGATGTAGTAAGGCACAGGCTGGTGAAACATATCATCAGGGCTTATGACAAAGAATCCGTCAGAGAAGATGAGTTGCAGGCAAAATACGATGAAGAACGAAGATTACGCAGAGAGCAGCAGATGAATATGAACAGAGACAATGAAAATAAAGTATAAAATAAAACAGTGATTGAGCATTCAATCACTGTTTTTCGTTTAAAAATGTTTTTTTACATTATCGTAAGGACTAATAGCATCGGAATACCGGTCAGTAATACTGTGAAAAGGAGTAGCGTTAACTATACGGGAAATGTCCAAAATTGAGGATAATAAGTACTGATTTCCCCATCACTCACCCTGAAAATGGGCGTTAGGGCACAATCAGCAGAGGAACAGGCTACAATATCCGCCCCGATGATCTCTCCTTTGATGTGAAAATCATTGCTGTTCAGAAATTCGAAACGTGCACTGTGCCGGCTTTCCTCCTCCAGGGGGGAGAAATGCACAAGATTGATCTCCACACTTTTTTCACTTAGCGCCGGATACCTTTGTTTGATACGATCATTAAACCGTAGTGTTCCCTGCTCTATAAACGCATCAGGACAAGGGCAACCACATTCCTGGAACCGGACTTCAACTAGTTAGGCTTATCGTATTTTATACCGGAGGAGGGCCAATGAAGCGGGCCAGAATGAGTACAGGATGCAGCCGCCAAAGAATAGCCAGATATGCCGGATCTTCAACCTGTTCATTTAACGGGCTACCTGAGGTGCAGCCTCCTCGACGGGTAAGGTAAGGTCTTTGCGGCCATTTTCAGCGCAAGCCTGATTGAACGTTCTTTTATACAAGTTGAGCCTGTTTTCAAAAGCCTCCAGGTCTTCAATTAAGCGATGGTCCGGAGCTTTTGGACCAGACAGGAGTATCAATTTGCCGAATGTGTTGGTAAGTTTATCGTTTTTATCTTCAATGCTACGAATGCGTTTCCCGGTTAAAGGATCCGGTGAATTTAAGGTTTGCGCAAACTTTCGTACTTGTTTGGATAAGTCTTTGTAGGCTTTATTGCTGATCGCCTGACGGTTAACTAAGGTATCTGCAAGATTTATCATCGTTTCATTTCTTAAGCGGTAAGCTTTATTAATGGCTGTCCAGGCCCTGTTGATCGCAGCATCCTCCGTCTGGGCGATACCTGCTTTACTGATCAGGAGTAAGACGAGTACGAGTAATATAGATTTTAATTTCATTCCGGGTCTTTATTTGAAGATATACCAAATCTACTACCTTTGTACAAAATATTGTAGGATGAATTTAAAAAATAAAGTAGTTGCTATAACCGGAGCTTCTTCTGGCATAGGAAAAGCCCTGGCTATGGATGCTTTGCAAAGAGGAGCACTGGTCGCGGTATGTGCCCGTAGTTTAGAGAAACTCCGGGGTATCTATGCACAGCATGATCATCTCTTACTGGTTCAGGCAGATGTGTCTCAAAAAGAGGACTGCTTTAGTTTTATACAAACGGTAGAGGAAAAATGGGGCCGGGTAGATGTGCTGATCAACAATGCAGGCAATAGTATGCGGGCGCTGTTTGAAGACCTGGATGTAAAAGTACTGGAAGAGCTGATGGCGGTTAATTTTTGGGGTACGGTTTATACAACCAAAGCGGCATTAGCCAGTATTATAAAAAATAAAGGAACTATTGTTGGGGTATCTTCTATCGCCGGTTATCGTGGATTGCCCGGCCGCACTGGATATTCTGCTTCTAAATTTGCGATGCAGGGATTTTTAGAATCACTGAGAACAGAGCTTTTATATAAAGAGGTGAATGTAATGTGGGTCGCCCCGGGCTTCACAGCCTCTAATATCAGGAATACGGCCTTGTCGGCTAAAGGCGGCGCCCAGAAAGAAACCCCGCTGGATGAATCTAAATTAATGACTGCCGAAGAGTGTGCCATGATCATTTTAGATGGTATCGAGAAAAGAAAACGTACCATCGTTATGACCTCGCAGGGTAAGCTTACGGTATTCTTAAGTAAAATACTGCCCGGATTTTTAGATAAAATGGTATTCAATCATTTTGCCAAAGAGCCGGACAGCCCGCTTAAAAGGTAGTTAAACGAAATTATTAACCGTATTCCGGGGTAGAAGGCTTAACCGATAGCCATTTGCCCCATTTTTTCCATAATGCAGGGCTCGTGAAGGCTATGGCTATAGCAAAAAACTGCTCAATAAAAAATACATCGGTACTGAATGCGGTAAATGCGAAAATCAGGAAGCCTGCAAGCACAAGCCATTTGTCGTATTTCCGTGTAAAAAAGCCTATCACAAAAACGCCCTCCAGTAATAAGGTCAGTTTGGTGCCCGCATGCAACCAGAATGGATGCTGTAGCAGGTAAGTGTACAAATAGGTCTGTACGGCATGCGGATGAGCGAAAATGTAATTGCCCATCTGTGTTTTTATCGTTAATGCTCCGAATTCCTCCTGGAAGAAACCGCCATTAATAATTTTTAGTAAAAAGGCCGTCACATAAAACCAGCAGGCGTAGTACCTTATTCCCTGCCAGAGCAGGTCGAAGCCCTTACCTGAGCGGGCAAAAAAGGGTAGCGTAATGAACCAGGCAAAATTAAGGTAATGCTGCTGATGGGTTACGTAGAGATTGTTAAACAGCTTGTAGATGAAAAACACAAGTGAAAACAGTATAATAGGCCAGCGGGCCTGACTTTTAAAGAAACTAAGCAACGGAAGCAGGAGTAATAAAATGGAAAAAGTCCAGTTCGCTGCTGTATTGTGTGATAAAAATTCAGGTAGTCCGGAGATCATAAATACCGCTACGGTGAAATCGAAGTTTACGTTATGCAAAACCGGTTGGTTTAATTGGAAGGGTAATACTACGCTCCAAAGCCGTAAAAGAAAGATGCCGATAAAATAAAGCATAGTGACTTTTACGATTGTTTGCCGGTACTCATTGAAATTTTCTGTTGCTTTTACATTCATTGGTCCAATATTTTTACAGAGCTATCCACCCGCAGCAGGCTCTGTTCATCATAATGTACATAGTGTTTATATACTTTTAAATTTTTTATTTCCCGTCCTAAATTGCGGGAAAGATAAGACTTTAGCCATGCGGGATATTGCAAAATATTTTCCCGGGAATTACTGAGTAGCTTTGCATAAGCAGTATCTAAATGCAGTAGCAACAGCTTGTTTTTATAGCTCTCATAGCGCTCATCGGTGTAGCCGGCTGCTGCATAATGGTCAAATTTACCGATCGTATAGGTATAAAACATTTGCTTATGATCTGAATAGGCTGGCAGATGCCTGCTTTTACCGTCACAGACCAGTTCATAAACGATAGTATGATTGTCTTCCCTATAAGGAACAGAAAACATATCCCAGGTATAAAACGGGCTGAGTGGGAACGTAAAAAAAGGATTATACACACTTTTGGAAAGGGAAAGCAGGGTAGACAGGCTGAAGAAAAGGAAAATGGCCCAGCATAACCGCTTGTTATGCTGCCACAATCTTTTGAAATAGTGATTACGCATACTTGGTAGAGATTGATTTCCAGAATTTAATGCAATTTTAATCTATTTGTTTAATATTCAGCAGATATGTTTAAAATAATAGTACTACCTTTGCAGCCTCAAATTCAGAAAAAATATATTTAATGAACATTCGGAACATTGCCATCATTGCCCACGTTGACCATGGAAAAACTACATTGGTTGACAAAATTATCCACGCTACTCAGGTTTTCAGAGAAAACCAGGAGACCGGCGAATTGTTGATGGACAACAACGACTTGGAGCGTGAACGTGGTATCACAATCTTGGCTAAAAACATCTCTGTATCTTACAAAGGTGTAAAAATTAACGTAATCGATACTCCGGGCCACGCCGATTTTGGTGGTGAGGTTGAGCGTGTATTGAAAATGGCTGACGGTGTTATTTTGTTAGTGGATGCTTTCGAAGGGCCAATGCCGCAAACGCGTTTCGTATTACAAAAAGCTTTAGGTCTTGGTCTGAAGCCGATTGTAATTATTAATAAAGTAGATAAACCAAACTGTCGTCCGGATGAAGTGCACGATAAAGTGTTTGATTTATTCTTCCAATTAGATGCTACGGAAGAGCAATTAGATTTCCCGACTTTATATGGTTCTTCTAAACAAGGCTGGTTTAACACTAGTCTGGAGCAGACCGATAATATCAATGCAGTATTGGATATGATCATTGATAAAGTACCTGAGCCAAAGGTTACGGAAGGGAATTTACAATTACAGATCACTTCTTTAGATTATTCTTCTTTCTTAGGTCGTATTGCGATCGGTCGTGTGACCCGTGGTGAGATCAAAGAAGGCCAGAATGTGCAGCTGTGTAAATTAGACGGTACTATGGCGCGTAACAAGGTAAAAGAACTTTATGTATTCGAAGGAATGGGTAAAAAGAAAGTTACTGAAGTTAAAGCCGGTGATATTTGTGCTGTTGTAGGTATTGAAGACTTCCAAATTGGCGAAACTATTGCTGATTTTGAAAATCCTGAACCATTGGCAGTAACGGCTATTGATGAGCCTACAATGAACATGCAATTCTCCATCAACAACTCTCCTTTCTTTGGTAAAGAAGGTAAATTTGTAACGAGCCGTAACCTACGTGATCGTTTGACGAAAGAATTGGAGAAAAACCTGGCATTACGCGTAAAAGATACAGATGATGCGGATAAATTCCTGGTGTATGGTCGTGGTATCCTTCACTTGTCTGTATTGATCGAAACAATGCGTCGTGAAGGTTATGAATTGACGGTAGGTCAACCGCAGGTAATTACCAAAGAAATCGATGGTAAGAAATGTGAGCCTTATGAAAACCTGGTAGTGGACGTACCTGAAGAGTTCAGTTCAAAAGTAGTTAACCTGGTTACCATGCGTAAAGGTGAATTACTGATCATGGAAGCTAAAGGCGAAATGCAACACTTAGAGTTCGACGTACCATCAAGAGGTTTGATCGGTCTGCGTTCTCAAATGTTGACTGCAACTGCAGGTGAGGCTGTAATGGCGCACACATTCTCTGAATACAAACCTTGGAAAGGACCTATTCCTGGTCGTAACAATGGTGTATTGATTGCAAAAGCGGCGGGCACAACTACGGGCTATTCTATCGATAAATTAAATGATAGAGGTTCTTTCTTTGTAGATCCGGGTGAAGAAGTTTACATGGGTCAAATTATCGCCGAGCATATCAAGCCTGGTGACCTGGTGGTTAATGCAACAGAGGGTAAAAAATTGACCAATATGCGTGCTTCCGGTTCTGATGCAGCTACTAACATTGCGCCTAAGATTCTAATGTCTTTGGAAGAATGTATGGAGTATATCCAACAGGATGAATGTATCGAATGTACACCAAAAAGCATTCGTTTACGTAAAATCGTATTAGACGAAACAGAGCGTACCAAACAAGCTAAAGCAATGAAATTATCTTAATTCATTTAGCTGATACATAAATACAAGAGAGGCTATCCTGTAAAGGATGGCCTCTTTGCTTTTTCAGAAATGTTCAGGGAGCAGCCGAATATTTTGAAATACCGCTTTTTTGTTATTAAATTGCTTGTTTATAAACCTGATCGATCAATATGGGGGCATCCCAGGCTACATTCCGGAATAATTTTGATTTTTTACGTATACTCTTTGCGTCATTTGTGATCATTTCACATAGTTATCATCTCCTGGATCCACTGGCGAAAAATCCTTTCTCAAAACTTATTGGTCATACCGATCTATCTACATTGGGTGTATTCGGCTTCTTTGCCTTAAGTGGCTACCTCATTGCCCAAAGCCAGCAAAATTCAGCAACAGTGTCCGGCTTTCTTAAAAAACGGTTCCGGCGTATCATGCCCGGCCTGATCGTTGCAGTAGCCCTGGTTGTTTTTGTGATGGGATCACTGTTGACGTCCTGGAATACAGGTGCCTACCTGACCTCCGTAAACGTATATGCCTATTTTTTTAAAACGATTTTTTTCCTGCCTACCGATAACCTGCTACCCGGTGTATTTGAGCAGAATCCTTTACCTTATATTAATGGTTCGCTGTGGACCTTGAGGTATGAGGTGTTTTGTTATTTAAGCATTTGCAGCTTCTTTCTTTTCCGTAAGCAGCAGCGCTTATATGCCCTTATAATATTTAGCCTGTTGTTTATCTTAAGATCATTGCATATACAGGGTTTCCTGTTTCTGAGCGGTGGTATGGATGGACATTTAGGTAACCTGCTTAATTTATCTTACTGCTTTTATGCCGGGGTATTATTGAAAACGGCTGAGGCCTGGGTTTTAAAACATAAACGAACCATATTTCTGGTATCTCTCGTTTTACTCCTGTCCAGTAAGCTGCTGCCATTACAGTTTGAGCGTTCCCTCTTCCTGGCTGCTTTCCCGTTTTTTGTATTGAGCGCCGGTTTGTGGTATGTGAGCGCACTACAGGTTCCCGCGAAGATTGGGGATATCAGCTACGGGACTTATATCTATGCTTTCCCGCTACAGCAGGCATTGATCAGTGCCGGTATCCGGGAGGTTTATCTGCTCATCGGTTTAAGTCTACTGCTCAGCTGGAGTGCGGGCTTTTTTTCTTTCCATTTTATAGAACGTAAATTTCTTTCCAGGTATAAAACGAGTCAAAAGTAAAAAGCATATCAATCTTTCAGAAGAAAAATCAATATGCTTTATACTATTTCAGCAAAGTAGTCTTAAGCATCTTTTTTGATATAGGCAAATTCATTCACCAGCTCTTGCTGGGCTTTACGTTGGGCTTCCAATGCACGCAACTCGACACGCCTGATCTTGCCACTGATTGTTTTGGGTAACTCCTTTACAAATTCGATCAGCCGGGGCATCTTGTAAGGGGCCAGCTTCGCCCTGCAAAAGGCAAAAATATCTTCAGCAAGCTCTTCGGAAGCATCCGCTTCATTACTCAGTATGATGAAGGCTTTGACCTCAAAACCCTTTAGCGGATGCGGGCTGCCAACCACCGCCGATTCCAGGATCTGGTTATGCTCGAGTAAAATGCTTTCTACTTCAAAAGGACCCACCCGGTAGTCGGAAGATTTGATCACATCATCATCCCGGCCTACAAACCAAAGGTAACCTTCTGCATCGCGGTACGCCTTGTCTCCGGTATAGTAAAGATTGTTTTTGAACACCGAAGCTCTTTTCTCGGGTTCGTCCATATAGTCGATGAAAATGCCATTAGGCTTACCGGTATCAGTACGGACGCATATATTCCCTTCTTCCAGGTCCTTGAGTATATTGCCGTTTTCATCAGCAATTACAATATCGTACATAAACAGGGGTTTACCCATAGAGCCGAATTTAACCGCAGCACCGGGCAGGTTGCCCACCATACAGGTGCTCTCTGTTTGTCCATAACCATCGCGGATCAGGATGCCGGTACCTTTCTTCCAGGCTTCAATGATCTCCGGATTTAAAGGTTCTCCCGCTGCCACACAAGATCGGAACCGGAAAGTATAAGCATTCAGATCTTCTGTGATCAGCATTCTTAATACCGTAGGCGGGGCACAGAAAGTAGAAATATTATGTTCCGAAACCAGTTGCAATATTTTAGCAGCGCTGAAACGCCCGGTGCTGTGATAGGCAAAAATGGTTGCTCCCGTATTCCAGGGGGCAAAGAAACTACTCCAGCCAAATTTAGCCCATCCCGGTTGCGAAATATTATAATGGGTATCACCGTGTTTCAGCCCGATCCAGCTGGCAGTTGTCAGGTGCCCAACGGGGTAGCTGAAATGCGTATGAATAACCACTTTAGGCATGCCGGTAGTGCCGGAGGTGAAGAATAAAAATAAAGGATCATCGCTGAAGGTATCCGCGGCTTCCGCTTCCGAGCCATATTCATTGATTTCGGATAAGGAGATCCAACCGTTACGTGTGCCGTCCGCAATAATCTTAATGGCTACCGAATTGCCGATCAGGCTTTCGGCGGCTTCTATTTTTGCAGCATTGTCCTGGTCCGCAATGACCACCTTCGGCATCAGGCGTTTAAAACGGTATTCAATATCCGAGGCCCCCAGTATTGTAGCTGCCGGTATCATCCTGAACCCGCCTTTTATGGTAGCCAGGTTGGCTTGCCAGTTAATGACCTGTAAGGACAACTGGGTCAGGATCACATCGCCCTGCTGCATGCCTTTAGCTCTTAAAAAATTGAGTAGCTTATTACAGGCCATGCTCATGTCCCTGAAGGTGTACCGGTGTGTAACCTGCTCATCAGTCCAGAGTAAAGCAGTTTCATTAGGATGGTCTTTCACATTGATGGCTTCGAAGACCTCTTTTACCCAATTGAATTTTTCCGGCTTTTGCAGGTCGACCGCATTGAGCTGGTCAAAATCTTCCTGCGCGATCAACGCCCTGATTTTTCTAAAAGTATTTTCCATAATCCCTGTCTTGTACCCAAATTTAATCTTTTGCTTTGGTAATGACCAGGGTGCTATATTAATTTAGCGAAGTGTATAAATAAAAAGAGCGAACTGAAAATAGTCCGCTCTTGCCTTATTTTTCTTGCTAGCTGTCTTTGCCCCTGTTGAAAATACTGCCGATTTCTTTACCGATTCCTTTAAGATCGACGGTAGGGTTTAAGAATACATTGTCTTTGATGAAAAAGTCATCTTTTTCTTCCGGTTTGAACTGGGCCGGGTAGATCAGCAGGAAGTTATTTTTCCGGAAGTATTTATCCAGGTAGTTAAACATTTTGTCCATTTCACTGTGGTAGGAACGGTGTCCCGGCCGGCTCAGGATGAAGGTGATCAGGTCATTTTTGCCCACTTCCCGGGACAGGATCAGGATGTCTTCCCAGCTGGTGAAGGCTTCAAACTGTAGGTCAATGGTATTTTTTTCGTTCAGGGATTTCAGGAAGGTTTCCAGGTTCGCCGGTGCAAAGAATTTTACTGCGGCGCCACTGTGTTTGGCCAGGCTCCATACTTTGTCCAGCCAGTGGGTGAAGCCGGGTTCCTTCTCTGCATTGCGCGGAATGACGATCACATTTTTCTTTAGGGTAGACAATGGCTGGTCGGCATTATAAACAAATGTGGTTATCTGTTCATTACCCAGTATTCCATTCATGAAGGTCTTGTTTTTGACGGAGCTATAGGGGGTGGTACTGTAGCCCAGGATCAGGTCTGTGATCTTATTGGCTTTGATCTCCCCAATGATGCCATTGATGATGTTATCATCAAACCTGAGGATGTCATTGATCTCGATATCCGCACCGGCACCGGTCTGTACCGCCGTATCCAGTATCTTCCGGCCGCGTTTATCCGACTCAGTCGGGTCTTCCGTCTTATTGATAATGTGGAGGGCATGTACCCCGTCTTTGTTAGCAGCATCTTTAATATTCAGGGCCAGTTGTACCAGTTCTTCTGTCTTCTCAATAGAATTGGAGGCAATAAGAATATGTTCCTTATTGTCTTCTTCTGTTTTTGATTGCGTTGTTTGTTCCGCAGCGGCAATTTTCTGTCCGCTTTTTTGCGCTACAATAGAGGAAATGGTACAAGTCACCAGGATCACCAGGATAGAACCATTCAGTACTGCTTCATTCAGCAAACGTACGGGTTCTCCATTGGGTGTTTCCGCGATAATGATATTATAGCCTACCATTACGGCCGCCAGTGTTGCTGCTGCCTGGGCCACACTAAGGGAGAAAATGATATTCAGCTGGTCTTTAGATAATTTATAGGTTTTAGCTGTAGCCCAGGCTGCGATATATTTCGCGGCAATTACGCCAACGGTTAATACCAATGCAACCTGTATGGTTTCGGTACTTTTTATAAATGCCCTGAAGTCGATGAGCATACCTACGCTGATCAGGAAGAAAGGAATAAAAAGCGCATTGCCGACGAATTCAACCCGGTTCATCAGCGGAGAGGTATGCGGGATTAAGCGGTTGAGTGCAAGACCGGCCAGGAAGGCCCCGATAATGCCTTCTATGCCGGCAAGTTCTGCCAGCACGGCACCCAGGTATACCATTACCAGCACAAAAATGAATTGCGAAATCTTATCATTTACCCTCTTGAAAAACCATCTGCCGATGATCGGGAAGCCCAGTAAAACTACTACCCCGAAGACGACAATTGAAATACCCATGCGGAGCCAGAACGCGGCATCTGCAGTACCTTTGGTCATCCCCACAATAGCGGCTAATACGAGTAAGGCCAGTACATCGGTGATCATCGTACCACCGACAGCAATGTTGACCGATTTGTCTTTACCTGCACCCAGTTTACTCAAGATAGGATAGGCCAGCAGGGTATGGGAAGCAATAAGGCTACCGATCAGTATCGAGGACATCAGGTTGAAGTGCAGGAGGTAATAGGCCGATGTGGTACCGATGATCATTGGTACGGAAAAGGTAAATAAACCAAAGGTCAGGCTCTTCCACTTGTTCTTTTTAAACTCTACCAGGTCTATTTCCAACCCGGCCAGGAACATAATATATAATAGTCCTGTAGTACCCGACACCACGATGCTGCTGTCCCGGTCCAGTACGCCCAATCCGTTAGGTCCAATCACCGCCCCGGCTATGATCAGCCCGATGAGGTGGGGGATCTTTAATTTATTAAGGATGATCGGCGCTAAAAGGACAATCAGGATGACGATCAGGTATTTTAATATGGGATCCGTCACCGGGAGGGTGGTATCCATAATATTTAGTAACATAATCAGCTAGTTTAGGTTTTATTTTTTTACGCGGTCTGCATCTATTTTATAAGTAATCGTGCAACCGTCTGCCTGTTGGATGATCCGGCTACCGCTTAATTTATCCCGGGTGTTGATGTTGAGTTTGACGTTCATGGTAGTTGCATTCACTTCACCCGCAACATTAGGGGTGGACAATACAAAGCCGGAACCGTCAAAGATGCCACTGTATACCCTTACGAGGTTTTCACCCTGCATGGCTTTTACATATACGCCAGTAGAATCGCCACCGGAAAAGGTCCAGGACTCTTTGCGCGTATCGCCTACTGCAGAGCCACTACAATTGGTCTGCGTGCAGAGCATATTGACATTCCAGGTGCCTTGCAAAGAATCGGGAAGAGGTAGCCCGATGTTTTTGAGACTTATGGTCAGAGAATCTTGTTGGGCAATGCTTAATTTGATACTGTCTTCCAATTGAAGGAGCATTTTCTGCTTAACCAGCAGGTTTTGCTCTCTTTCCTTTAAAGCAGTTTCACGGGCGTCCAATGCTTTTTTACGTTCTTCAAAACCGCAACTGCTTAAGCCAGCAGCTATCAATAAAAAGGTACTTACATAGATAAATTTGTTCATGTTTGCCAGATGTTTATTGGGTGAGCTGTGCTGCTAAGGTAGTAAAAAATGAAAGAACGGCCGGAGTGCCGGGCAATAGCCTGATTGGTTTTAGCTTAAACGCAAGCATAATTGTCAGAACTTTATGACAATCGGCTTCCTGATTTTTCATCAATTTAATTGGGGGTATCTTTGCCGCCTATGAGTGAAGATGTGTTTAATATTGCTTTAGTGGGCAACCCCAATAGTGGCAAGACTTCTTTGTTTAATACACTTACCGGTTTGAACCAAAAAGTAGGCAACTTCCCGGGAGTTACCGTAGATAAAAAAACAGGGACCACGAATCTTGGAAAGGGTATAAAAGCGAATGTGATCGACTTACCGGGTACTTACAGTTTGTATCCTAAGAGTGCGGATGAATATGTAGCTTATGAAACTTTATTGAATCCAGGCGGAGCAGCTGTTCCGGATGTGATTATCGTGGTGGCAGATGCTACCATGCTGCAACGAAATTTACTTTTTTGTACACAGATTATAGATTTACAAAAGCCGGTTGTCCTGGCTTTGACCATGGTCGACCTGGTAACGAAGTCAGGGGCTAAGATCGATATTAAAGCCATTGAAGCTTTCCTGGGTGTTGCAGTAGTGTCTGTAAATCCCAGAGTAGGTTCCGGTACCGACGACTTGAAAAAAGCTATTCTTGCTGCCCGGCAAAAAGCAGCGCCTGCCGGAGCCACTTTTACTGGTATAGAAGACGTACCGGCAGATTTCCTGGAATCGATCCGGGCCATCTCGGAGGTAGGCAGCCCTTATGCGGCATTGCATATTGCTACTGCAAAAGCGCCTTTGCGTTTTTTGTCGGCACAGCAGCAGGCGGCTATTGATCAAAAAATAAAGGACACCGGGTTTTCAAAAACGAAGGTGCAGGCCCGGGAGGTGATGGAGCGCTTTAGCCGGATAGAACCTCTGAGTGCACAACTGGATGTAAAGAAGGCGGTAGAGGCGCAGCAACGTTTTTCAAAAAGTGTAGATAAGATACTCCTGCATAAGGTCTGGGGAAATGTAATCCTGCTGTTGGTCTTATTGTTCATGTTCCAGGCCATCTTCTGGCTGGCTACTTATCCGATGGATTGGATCGATGCCGGTTTTTCGACCGGTGGGGAATGGCTTGGCAACCATTTGCCGGAAACCTGGTGGGCGGATTTATTGGTGAAGGGCCTGTGGGCCGGGCTTGGCGGAATTGTGATATTTGTACCGCAGATTGCGATACTGTTTGGTATCATTACCATCCTGGAGGATACGGGTTATATGGCGCGGATCACTTTCTTGTCCGACCGGCTGTTTAAGGCGGTAGGGATGAACGGTAAGGCGGCCATGCCCCTGATCAGCGGCCTTGCCTGTGCGATTCCGGCGGTGATGGCCACTCGGATTATCGAGAACAAGAAAGAGCGCCTGATTGCTATTCTGGTCACGCCATTAATGAGCTGTTCGGCCCGTTTACCGGTTTATATTATATTGATCAGCCTTGTAGTACCTGAAGGTACCGTTCTCGGCTTTTTGTCGATACAAGGCTTGGTGATGATGGGTTTATACCTGCTGGGCTTTTTTATGGCATTGGTCGTGTCTAAAGTGTTGAGCTGGCTGATTAAGGGAGAAAGAACCCAGATGTTCCTGATGGAATTGCCGGTTTATCGTGCCCCCCGGTGGCGGAATGCTTTGCATACCATGGTTGAAAAGGCAAAAATATTTGTAGTGGATGCGGGTAAGGTGATCATGGTTATTTCTATTGTATTATGGGCATTGGCCAAATTTGGTCCCGGTGGCCGTGAAGCGGCAGTAAAAGCTAAATACGCACAACTGGCAGTAGCTAACGCAGACAGTACTTTGACTGCAGAGCAGGAATTCGATAAAGAAAATGAGCACCTGGAAAACTCTTATATTGGGGTGATGGGTAAAGCTATAGAGCCTGCTATTAAACCCTTAGGGTATGACTGGAAGATTGGGATCGCCCTGATCACTTCATTTGCTGCCCGTGAAGCCTATGTGGGTACTATATCAACTTTATACAGCCTTGGTGGGGATGCTGCGGAAGACGATCCTACATTAAGGGGGAAAATGGCCGCTGCAAAATGGCCTGATGGTAAACCGGTTTATACATTAGCTTCCGGGGTATCTTTGCTGATCTTTTATGTATTTGCCATGCAGTGTATGAGTACCCTGGCAATTGTTAAGCGGGAGACCCAATCCTGGAAATGGCCGGTGATACAAACGCTATATATGGGGGCATTGGCCTATATTTGCGCTCTGATCGCTTTTAATCTTTTAAAATAATGGGAAAATATATAGGATTGGTCATCGCTGTGTTTGCTGTTCTGCTGGCTTTGATCTTTGCATTGGCGAGCAGGACGCCGGACTCTTATGACCTGACCATGCTTCTTGCGGGGAATATTGTACTGGCACTATTGTCTGTCGTAGCTTATGTGATGGTGAATAATGCTTTGAAGAATCCCAACCCTAATGCTTTTATCCGCGCTAAAATGGCGGGAACTATGCTGCGTATCTTCATCAGTATCGCGGGTATCGTAAGTTTTGCTTACCTGAAAGGAAAAACACCGGCTACTAAGCCTACTATATTCCTTCTTTTAGGGATGTATGTGATTTACACTATACTGGAAGCAGCAGTGTTGTCCAGAAAAGGGAGAACAGGCGCTTAGACTATTTTTATTTTTCCTTAAATGAATGAAACTGAGAGATGGCAAAGGAAAAAATCTCTTATGATGCTTTTGCAGCTTACCTGCCGCAGGGCGCCCTGGAAAAGGTAACACCCTGGTTTGAAAAATATACAATAAGGCTGGTTATTACCCGGGAAAGAAAAACAATACTGGGTAATTACTTAAACCCGCACCGGGGCCATCCTCATCATGCCATTACGATTAATGGTAATCAGAATCCTTATAGTTTCCTGGTCACTCTGCTGCATGAGCTGGCCCACCTGGAAGCTTTCGTTCAGTATCAAAACCGGATTGCACCGCATGGAACCGAATGGCAAAATATCTATCGCCAAATAATGAGCGGTTGCCTGGGCGCAAGCATTTTTCCGGAAGCATTAGAGCAAGCCATAGCTTTATCTTTAAAGAAAGTAAAGGCCGGATCCTGCTCGGATCCTAAATTATACAAAGCTTTGGCCGCTTATGATCCCGAGCCTGTTGATGGCTTAAAATGGGTCGAAGAATTACCGCCCGGTAGTTATTTCGTAACTAAAGAGGGGAGTGTTTACCAGCTGATTGAAAAGCGTCGCACCCGTTATTTATGTGAGCAGTTAGGCACGAAAAAGCGTTATCTTTTCCAGGGCGTAGTACGGGTGAAGGCTATTGATAAAGCTGCCTTACAGGCAAAGGGGATACTATTGGCTTAACTCCAAGCTGTTGGTTATCACAACACAATTTTGCACAAAAAAATAAAGGAAGCCTTTCGGCTCCCTTTCTCATTGTATAACAAACTAAAACTTTTAAGATTCACAACTACTGCAGGTCACAAGGTTGTTGACCAATTCTTTGGACACACTCTGACTGCGTTGGTAGTATAAGGTTTTGACCCCTAGTTTCCAGGCTTCGATCATCAGGCGATTCACTTCCTTGATCGCAAGGTTAGAAGGGATGTTCAGGTTCAGGCTTTGTGCCTGGTCGATGAACGCCTGGCGGATAGAAGCTTGCTGGATGATTTCCAATTGAGAGATTTCCTTGAAGGTTTTGAACACATCTTTCTCTTGTTGGCTCAGCTCTTCCAGGTGTTGTACGCTACCATTGTTCAGCATAATGCTGCGCCAGGTATCTTCATTGTCGATGCCTTTTTCTTCCAGTAAAGTGCGCAGGTATTTATTTTTACGCATAAAGTTACCTTTAGACAGGCCTGCTTTGTAGTAGTTACTGCTGAACGGTTCGATACCCGGAGAGGATTGACCGAGGATCGCCGAAGAAGAAGTCGTAGGAGCAATGGCCAACAAAGTGGTATTGCGTCTGCCGTAACCTTTCAATACTTCAGGTTCACCGTAAATCGCCGCTAATTCCTGGGTCGCTTTATCCGATTTCTCATGGATATGTTTGAAGATCTCGTGGGTCAGCTGTTTGGCTCTTAAGCCTTCAAAGGGTATCCTGTTTTTTTGCAAATAAGAGTGCCAGCCTAATACGCCAAGACCCAAAGCCCGGTGACGTTTGGCAAAGCGGTTCGCATTGGCCAAGTAATAATTGTCTTCTGTTTTGGCAATGAATTCCTGTAATACGGCATCCAGGAAGAAGGTCGCCATTCTTACTGCTTCTGTATCTTTCCACTCATCATACAATTCCAGGTTCATGGAAGACAGGCAGCAGATAAATGATTCGTCTTTAGAAGACGGAAGGGCAATCTCAGAACAGAGGTTGCTGGCATTGATCTGCATATTCAGGTCTTTGTACACCTGAGGTTTATTGCGGTTTACATTATCGGTGAAGAAAATGTATGGCAAACCTTTTTGCTGGCGTGATTCGAGCACCTTAGCCCAGATCTCCCGTTTAGCCATATCGCCGTCGATCATTTCCTGCATCCAGTAGTCTGCTACGCAAACACCGAAGAACAGGTTCTGGATCGGGCTACCGATATTTTTTATGTTCAGGAATTCTTCTATATCCGGGTGGTCAATGTCCAGGTAAGCAGCGAAAGCGCCACGGCGTACACCACCCTGGGAGATCGTATCCATAGCGGTATCGAACAGCTTCATGAAGCTTACCGCACCACTACTTTTACCATTATCGGTTACGGCACTACCTCTTTCTCTTAAGCCACCAAAGTAACCGGAAGTACCGCCGCCAATTTTTGTCTGCATGATTACCTCGCCCAATTTATGGGTAATGCCTTCTATATGGTCAGGAACGTGCACATTGAAGCAAGAGATCGGTAAGCCGCGCTCTGTACCCATATTGGCCCAGATCGGGGAGCTCAAGCTCATCCAGCCTTTCTCTATAAGTTCTTTGAATCCTTCTTTATATTCAGGTTTATATAAGCGTTGTGCCGCTGCGGTACACACACGGTCAATCGCACCTTCTACTGATTCTCCTTTTAACAGATATCCCCTGTTTAGTATTTGCTCACTTTCTTCGTTGAGCCACCAAAGTCTTTCCATAAATTCTTTTATAATTGTGAATGGTGAATTATTAATGTTACCGGGTTCTTTTATAAGGTACCATCATCATTTACAATTAACCATTAACCATTTATCATTAATCATTAAAATAAGTCCATTGCTGTAATGCTCTTGTCGTGTTTGGTATAATCTACCGGGCGCTTGGCAAAGAAATCGTCCAGGCTGTTGGCGAATACTTCTTCTTCAAACCAGCGCATAGGGCTGTAATCCACTTCAGAAATATTATAGATCTTAGACATGCCGATTTTCACCAGGCTATCGTCAATACGGTACTTCATAAAGTTGAGGATATCTGTTTTGCTGATCTTTTCCAGTTCGCCATCTTCAAAGATCCAGTCCAGGATATCCGCTTCAATTGCTAAAGATTCTTCGATGATTTCTTGGATGTTCGCTTGCTTGGCCACATCAAGGTATTCAGGGAATTCTTTTTTGATCTGGTTGATCAGGAAAATACCGGCATTGGCGTGGATCTGCTCATCTACAGAAGTCCAGGCAATGATGTTGCTGGTATTCTTCATGTACCCTTTAAAGCGCGTGAAATATAGGATAATCGCAAACTGGCTGAACAGGGAAACATTCTCAATGAGGATGGTAAACAAAACCAATGAAGTAATATATTCATGGGGTTGTGTGCTTTTGGCATCTTTTAAAGCCGCACCCAGGTAAGCAATACGTTTCTTGATTACCGGAACTTCGATGATCTTTTCGAACTCGGAGCTGTAGCCTAAAACTTCTAATAAGCGGGAATAAGCTTCGGAGTGGCGGAATTCGCATTCTGCGAAGGTACTGCCCAGGCCGTTGAACTCAGGTTTGGGCATGTGCTGGTACAGGTTACCCCAGAATGTTTTTACACTTACTTCGATCTGTGCGATGGCCAGTAAGCTCTTTTTGATCGCCATTCTTTCATGCGCGTCAAGGTGGGAGTGGAAATCCTGCAGGTCGGCCGTGAAGTCTACCTCGCTATGTACCCAGAACGATTTGTTGATCGCGTCTGTATACTGTAAAACCTCGGGATATTCGAAAGGTTTATAGTGCTGCCTGTAATCAAAAATGCTCATAGCCTGTTACTATTTTGTGGTTTAATTGTTGCTTTTAAGAGTCGACAATGCTGCCACAGCGTGCTATGCGCTTGATGTTGCAGACAATGCCTTTTTTGCGAAAGCAAAGTCTTTAGACACGGGGCAGGCGGTCTGGCTATTGAATGTACGATTCATTACAGTTGCGCAACAGCTCATGAGTTTCACATGATTCTCCTGTATTCATTTTCCTTTCCCGGAAAATGCCCATGTCGGGTAGACTTAATTTCGAATTCAAAAGTAGGCATTTGAAAATGGCTTTAAGGTTTTGGTTATGCACAAGATGTTGAAAAAGGGATTATGAAATTTCGAAGTGTCGGCCACTATTGCATTTGATGAAATTTAGCAGGCTGATGTAAAAATAATTCTGTTGTTTTGAATTGAATTCCGTAAATTTCTTTTCATGAAGCCGGCCAAAAATACCTGGTTTAGACCTGTTTTGTATATCAGTTTCGCATTTTTTTGCCTGCTGATGTTGCAGATCACCAGTAAGTATATTCCCTGGGGGCAGGATATTGCTTTCCTGCAGATCAAACAGACGGAAGTACATCGCTATACCTATTATCTGCCATTTTTCTATATACATGTCTACAGTGCCATTTTCTGCCTTCCTGCTGGTTTTACGCAATTCAATAACAAGCTACTGAAGCGGAATAATAAAGTGCATCGTATCGTTGGTTATTTATATGTTGGGACGGTTTTACTGTTAGCCGCTCCTTCGGGCCTGGTGATTGGCTGGCATGCCAACGGCGGTCCCGTAGCTATCCTGTTCTTTTCGCTGCTTGCTGTACTCTGGTTTTGGTTTACCCTTAAAGCGCTGCTGACCGCGAAAAATGGTCAATATAAAGTACATAAACATTATATGATGCGCAGCTTTGCATTGGCTTTGTCGGCCATTACGCTACGGCTGTATAAAGTACTAATTGTAAAAGTCTGGGCGCCGCCTCCTATGGATGTCTATGTCTTGGTCTCCGGACTAAGCTGGATTCCTAATTTGCTTTTCGTGGAATTTTTGATCCGTTATCGAACAGCCGCGAGAAAAGTCTATATTTGATCCTTATTATTAAACTTATTATTCCAGGCATGAAAAAGTATTTTATACCCCTGATCAGTTTAGTACTGCTGGCTACGGCCTGTAAAAATGAAACAGGGCAAAACCAATCTATGGAAACGCCAGCTACAGAGCCGGTAGCGCCCGTTAAAGAGCTACATACCGAATTGTATGGGAATTATGTAGGTATGTTTGAAGATGCCGATGAGGAAAACCGGGTAGAATATATAGAACCTGCAAAAATTAATATCAGCATCAGCCAGATCACAGAAAAGGGCGTATCAGCGCGGAGCATTGTGAAGGGTAATGACCGGCCCATGAGCGGTACCTTAAGTGTTAACGGGGACGAATATCGTTTTGAAATGGAAGAGCCGGGCAATGACCCACATGACGGCAAATTTACTTTTGTCATCAAGGGCGATAGCCTGGTGGGTACCTGGGCCTGTTACGACCAGATGGTAAAGAGCCCGAATAAGACATTTGTGTTAAAAAAACAGCCTTTTGTCTATACGCCTAACCATATGTTGCCGGAAGATTGGGAATATGTAGATTGGGAAAGTGCCAAAAGGAAATCTGAATTATATACCCACGAGGATGGGAAGGTGGATACTATGGTGAATGAGTATTACCGGACTGCATCTGAAAGTGTTTATACTTTAAATGCTTCTAAAAATAAACTGAAGGAATCCGATCTTAAAAACCTGAAGAAGCTGGACCTGGAGATCATTCGCAATACTATCTTTGCCCGGCATGGTTATTCTTTTAAGAAAAAATCCGTGCGCCAGTTTTTTGACCAGGTAGATTGGTATGTACCTATGAACAGTAATGTGGATGGGGAGCTTACCCAATTGGAAAAAGACAATATTGTTTTATTGCAAAAATTTGAAAAGTACGCGGAAGATAATTACGATACCTTCGGCCGATAGAAGGTTCGATATGTTTTCTTTAAGGGTAACCATTAATAACTAATAATTGACAATTAATAATTAACCATTAACAATTAGCCATTAATGGATAAACGATTTAATGTACGGGTATATGGTATCCTCATTCACCCGGAAAATAAGGTACTGCTGAGTTTTGAGCACTATAAACATCATGTCTTTACTAAATTCCCGGGTGGGGGGCTTGAATACGGGGAAGGTACCCTGGAGGCGCTGAAGCGGGAGTTCAGGGAGGAACTGGGTATTGAGCCTATGAATATCCGGCATTTTTATACGACCGATTTTTTCCAGCAATCCGCTTTTAATGACAGCCAGGTGATCAGTATTTATTACCTCGTGGATATTCCTGATTTTGATGCCATTCCCCAGCTGTCTGATACCGGTACGGTTTATTTTTATCCTATAGATGCATCGCTACCCGAAGAGGTGGATTTGCCCATAGATAAGGTGGTAGCAGAAATGCTGTTGGCGCAGCTTGGCACATAATGGATACTTAATATATAGATTTACTGAGAATCGCCCTTATCTAAATTATGGTAAGGGCGATTCTTTATTTCTTAATCAATGCTATATTATCCGGAGGGTTACCGGTTCTTCCCTTGCGGAGTGAAACCTGGTAAGGGCTTTCAAATGTTGCATTGAATATGCCAAACCTTGGTTCTCTTGATCCGGGGCTGCAATCGCCGTCTACCTGAAAAGTATGACTTTCTGGGCCTGGTGAAATTTCTTTGATCCTGACCTCGCTCTGTAATGCCGGGATCGTCAGGATGTAGTCTGAGCCTGTAGTAACAAGACCAAAGCCACTCCATAATCCGTTATGTGCTGTATCTGTTTGGGGATTACGGAAGATAATATTATCTACCAGCTCATGATGCGACGTGTATAAAGTATCAAGCCCCTCTAAAACAGTGAAGTTGGATGCAGAATCATATCTTTTTAAAATCAGGGTATCTACTTCATCTGTGGTAAAGCCTTCAAAAGCAAGCCCAAAAGGAAGATAATAAATGCTGTAACTACAAGTATCTGTTTCTGTTTTCTTTTGGCAAGATGAAGTCATGAAAACAGATAGCCCCAAAATGAGGTAAATATATTTTTTCATAGTAGGTTAAAATTGAAAATGGCGTCTCTTTAAAAGAAGACGCCATAAATTTATAAAATATTAGTAAAGTACTTATGCTTTACTGGGATTGATCTTTCAATTTTACCATGGTCAAAATAGTAGCTACGCCTACCAATGGTTCATCAGTATCATCCAGCATCTCTACCAGCCATTTTACCACGCCACGCTTGATCTTCGACTTCGGATTGTCTTCTGAAGGTGTGGTGTCATTAGGTAGTTTTTGCTTACAGGTAAGACGGATATGGATCTTCGCACCCGGGTAAACCGGCTTTGTGAAACGAAGATCGTCTATACCATAGTTCAGTAATACCGGGTTCATTTCGTAACTGTCTACAAACAAACCTGCAGCAATACTCATGATAAAGTAACCATGCGCCACCTGTTGGTCAAACATGGTGCCTTCAAAATTAGTTTCGCGTTTATGAGCGTAGAAGTTATCACCACTTAATGCTGCGAATTTATCAATATCCTCCGATGTGATCTCCCGCGCATCGGTGATCAGTTGATCGCCTACTGCTAATTCTTCGTAATGTTTTTTGAACGGATGGATGCTATCAATATTTCCTTTAGCGCCTTGTTGGTACACATTCGTGATCGCCGTGATCGCAGTAGGAGAGCCCTGGATTGCTGTACGCTGCATATAGTGCAGGATGCCCCGAATACCACCCATCTCTTCACCGCCACCCGCACGACCGGGTCCGCCATGTACCAGCAAAGGCATAGGGGAACCATGACCGGTGCTCTCTTTGGCACAGTCGCGGTTTAAAGTCAGGATACGCCCGTGCATCGTCGCCGCTTCGAGGGTATAATCCCGGGTGATCTTGTTGTCATAAGTAATAATGGAACTTACCAGGGAACCTTTACCCATTTTGGCCAGTTCTGCGGCCTCATCGGTAGATTTGTAAGGCATAATGGTACTTACCGGGCCAAAAGCTTCGATTTCGTGTACCGCAGTCTTATGGAAAGGATCGTCGTTGAAGAAAACAACCGGAGGCAAGAAAGCACCTTTATTTTTATCAGCCCCGGTTACTTCAAAATTATCCAGGTCACCAATAACGATCTCCTGGCTGGCTTTCAGTTCATTGATTTTTTCTAATACCTCTTCTCTTTGAGATTGCCCGGCTAAAGAACCCATACGTACACCCTCTACTGAAGGATCTCCTATCGTAGAGCTGGCCAGGCGCTTGCCTAATGCGATCTGTACATCTTCCACCAGGTGTTCCGGTACGATAATACGGCGTACAGCAGTACATTTCTGCCCGGCTTTAGTGGTGATCTCGCGTGCCACTTCTTTTATGAAAATGTCAAATTCAGGCATTGCTGTCGTTACATCCAGGCCTAATACAGAGCAGTTCAGCGAATCCGCTTCCATATTGAATGGTACTGCTTCATCAATCAATCTTGGGTGGGCTTTCAGCATTTTTCCTGTTGAAGCGGAGCCGGTAAAGGTAACGGTATCGCCATTCTGCACATGGTCCAGGATGCCCCGGGCAGAGCCGCAGATCAATTGCAAGGCACCTTCCGGTAATATTTTAGATTCGATAATATCTCTCACTACTGCTTCTGTAAGGAAGGAAGTGATTGTGGCCGGTTTTACTACAGCGGCAACACCAGCCATAAAGTTCACAGCAATTTTCTCCAGCATACCCCATACCGGGAAGTTGAAGGCATTGATATGAATGGCTACCCCGCGCTTAGGAACCATGATGTGATGACCAATGAAGGTGCCGCCTTTAGAAAGGGGAGCCGCATCACCATCTACATAGTAAGTTTCATCAGGGAACTGGCGACGCAAAGAAGCATTGGCAAACAGGTTACCAATACCGCCTTCAATATCTACCCAGCTATCGGCACGGGTAGCACCGGTGAAGGCCGATATTTTATAATAGTTTTCTTTTCTTTCCAAAAGATACATGGCCAGGGCTTTCAGCAAACGGCCCCGCTCATGGAAGGTTAATTTGCGTAAAGCAGGGCTGCCCACCTTACGGCCATGCTCCAGCATAGTAGCCAGGTCTACATTTTTGCTGTCTGCGGTAAACAGGGCTTCCCCGGTAATGGCATTGTAAAGCGTTTCTCCGTTATCGGTAGCCGGGATCCATTGACCGGCGGAATAGTTGCTTAATTTGGTTAAAGACATTATCGATAATTATTAATGGTCAATTATAAATTTTTAAATTTTCCAGGTGGACAGGCAATTAAACGATTTGCAAGATAAGCAAAAATTGCAAAGCTGTTTTTGTTAAAAGAAGGAATGCAGGCTATTCCGCTGTATCAGCCTGTTGCTGTTTCAGGTAAGCGATTGCCCTTTCTATATCCTCTGCCACATCAATGCCGATGCCCATTTCCTGTACGGTGGTCATTTTCAAACTGATACCATTTTCTAAAAAACGGAGCTGCTCCAGCTGTTCTACCTTTTCCAGTGGGGTTTGGGCAAGGGTAGGGAAGAGTAATAAAGCTGCTTTCCGGAATCCATACACACCTATATGCTGGTAATAAGTTAGCGGCGCTTCCGTATTACGGGCATAAGGAATCGGGCTGCGGGAGAAGAGTAAGGCATTGTCGTAGCGGTCACATACCACTTTTACGATATGCGGACTTTCTATCAGGGACTTTTCGGAGATCGGTTTGCGAATGCTGCCTACTTGTACCTCCGGGTCTTTGAAAAGGTCGATCAGCCGCGCGAGCGGTGGCTGTTGTACAAAGGGTTCATCGCCCTGTACATTAATGAATACATCTGCATCCAGTTCCTGTGCCGCCGCTGCTATCCTGTCGGTGCCGCTTTCATAGTGCTTTGTGCTCCGGATTACTTTCCCGCCACAGTTATTGATCACGGTTTCAATCTCATCAGCATCTGTAACTACAATTACTTCCTCGAACAAGCCGGTTTGCAGCGCTGCTTCGTAAGTTCTTTGAATAACAGGCTTGCCTTCAAGATCGATCATTAGTTTGTTGGCCAGCCGGGTAGAACCGATCCTGGCGGGTATTAAAGCACAGATTTTCATAAATTATGGTATGCTGATTGTTTTAATAGTAGTTTCTGTTGTCCGGGAACTCCAGGTGATGGTTATACTTTGGGCAAAAGTATAGCAAAGATACTTCCTTTGCCCGGGCTGCTTTGTATATCCATGCGGGCATTGATCTGTTGTAAGAGCTGCACCACAAGCATGAGTCCCATGCCGCTTCCTTTTTCTCCCTGGGTGCCGGCCTGGCTTTCCATGCTTTTCTCATTAAGCTGTGCGATCTGCCCGGCATCCATGCCCATGCCAAAATCCTGTATACGGATGATGACGTTTTCGTTTTCCGAACTATTGGAAACCTTGATAGCGCTGTTCGCTTTGCTGAATTTTATGGCATTGGTCAGCAGGTTGCGGATAGCAATTTCAAGAATTGGTTTGTTGGCAAGTGCATTTATTTCTATAATAGTTTCTTCAAAGATGATCTCTTTAAGCTGGGCCTGTGCTGCTACTTCGGCCAGGGCATTTTTGATTGCATCTGCGGTGTCTATAGGAAATATCTGTGCAGGTTTGTGGCTCAGTTGCATTTGGGCCCATACCAGCAGGTTGTCCATCATAGTGCCGGTCTGTATCACCGACTGCTCTATTTGGTTTTGGTACCGGGTCTGCTTTTCAGGACTGAGTTGTTTTTGTTTGGTAAGGGCAAAAAAAGTTTTTAAGGTCTGTATGGGATTGCGCAGGTCATGGCTGATCACGCTGAACATTTTATCTTTTACGGTATTGAGTTTTTCCAGCGCTTCCTTTTGTTCCAGGATTTGCTCATTTTGTTCCGCCAGGAGCTTGTTTTTTGATCGGATACGACGATAGAGTATCGTCAATGCCCCGAGCACCAGCACTACGGTGAAAGCAATCCCTACAGAAATATTTCTCAGATTCTTTTGCCTGGCTGTTTCTGCCTGTTGCAAGGCGAGGGTGGCATTCTTTTTTTCTAACTGATAGTCTGCTTCCAGTTCCGTCATTTTGACCTGTTTGTCGGTTGTATACAAGCTGTCTTTAAGCTCATAGTACTTTTTCAGGAACAGGGCTTCATCTTTATAGTTTTGCTGCTTATTATAGACTTCTGATAGTTTGAGATAGGCATTCATCTCCGCATCCGGGTGGGCGATCACCTGGGCATAACGCAAGCTTTGGTTAAATGCCGCAAGCGCTTCCGGGTAATTGCCCTTTTTCTGCATCAGGTCACCGATGTTGCCATACAGGCGGCATAAGGTTTTTGCATTCCCGCTTTGCACCTTGACGGTATCGAGGATGGTTTTACACTGCACAAAGATTTGCTCCGCTTCTTTATATTGCGCCATGGCCGTGTAGGTAATGCCTACCAGTCGCAGGTCGTTTACATAAAGTTTGGCATCATCGGTAGATCGTTGTGCTGTTTTCTTAGTTATATGCGCCACCTTCCAGGCATAATGCAGGGCCGAGTCCAGGTCATTCTTAATATTGAATATGCGGCTTTTTTTACTGTAATAGCTGGCCAGCAGCCAATCGTCTTCCGGGAAATGCTGTTGGATGATCGCCCATTCTTTAGCCAGGTATTCATCAGATTTATGAAAATTTTTATTGATGATGTATACATCGCTGATCAGGGTATATACCTCGCACATGTAAGCATAATCCTTTGCAGACTCCGCTACTTTAGCGCCTTCCAGGTAATACTTCAGGGCATTATCATAATCACCCAGCTCATAATGCAGTTTGCCCGAACCGGTGAAGAAAGTCATTTCCGCGCCTTTGGATTTAAGCTTTTGAGATAGTTTTATGGCACCATTAATATAAGGCTTAACTAAATTTGGTGTGGTATTCACATACCCGAATATGGCATCGTAAACACCTAGTTTTATACTGTCGTCAGGAAGTGTTTGGGCTAAGGTGGCAAGGCTGTCAAATGCCTTTCTGCTTTGTGCGGATAAATGGCCTTTTGCGATCAGTAGGGAACATAATAAAAGGAATAATATTCTTTTGCGCATAAGGTTCATTATTTAGGAAAGGGCCGCTTATTTTCTTTTAATAACATTTTTACCAATGATCGCAGTCAGTACCTTGTCTGCATATTGCTTACCCATATTCAGATAAGTGTCCTGCACCTGGATCTGTTCTGTATTGATCGATCTTACATATTGCTTATTAATAATAAAGGACCTGCTGATCCGGATAAATTGATGAGCAGGCATCTGTTCTTCCATTTTTGCCAGATTGGCCAGGACGATTTGTTTGTTACCGGACAGGGTATGGATAAAGGAGAAATTGCCGGAAGACTCAATATATAAAACATCTTTGTAGGCAGTTTTGATATAAGTATTTTTATCCCGGGTGAAGAAAGCATCCGCGTCAAAGCTCAGCTCAGCTTCTGGGTTGTTTAAAGCAGGAGTTGCCTTAAGCTTCTTAACTTTATCGATCGCCCTTATAAGTCTTTCTGGCGCTACAGGTTTAATGATATAATCAAGCGCTTCTACCTCAAAAGCATCAACGGCATAGCCTGTATGGGAGGTGACAAAAATAACGGCAGGCACTTCCTTAATACTTTTTATCAGTTGTATACCCGTAAGTTCCGGCATTTCAATGTCCAGGATTAGCAGATCAGGCTTGTGCTCAATGATTTGCTTTCTTGCATCAAAAGCGTTGTTGCATACTGCGAGGCAATGCAACTCATCTATATTTTCGAGTTGCAACTGCAGAAAATCGATCTGCATTTCATCATCATCTACAATGATGTAGTTAATCATTAATAGTTACTTGTTTCTATTTTGTATATAGGTACAAATATAGTTCAATATGTTGAATCCCGATATTCAAATACTTGAAATCTGCTTTAACATTTTGTTTTCATACACCTTTTACTGTTTTTCATACATCTGTAAGTGTGTTTGCTACACTATATTCAAATAGATCTCCTAACTAGAGTAATTTTGTGTTATTGATATTTGCAATATGTTAAAGCATCTCTCTTAACGAAATATTGTAATATTATTTTTAATATAAGTTGTATGAGAAAATTAATACTTTTTCTTTGCCTCTCCCTGCTTGCCCTGCTTCCGGTACAGGCACAATTAACTATTACGCCCAACCAGACAGCCGCACAAATGGCACAGAACCTCGTCGGATCAGGGCTGGTGGTCACTAATCCCACGCTGAACTGTCCCAATGGTGCCAGCGGCACCTTTACAGGCAATTCAAGCCTGGGATTTAATGAGGGAATTATCCTGACCACAGGTAGCGCGACAAGTGTGAGTGGTGCTGCTAATGCCAGTGGTAGCTTTGGCGTTGGCCATGGTGCTGCCGGCGATGCCGGACTGAATACGGTAGCCGGTGCAGCTACTGAAGATGCCTGTGTGTTGCAATTCAACTTTGTACCCCAGGGAGACACGGTGAGCTTTGAATATATTTTCGGTTCTGAAGAATATCCGGAGTGGGTCAATGCCGGCGTTAATGATGTATTTGGTTTCTTTATCAGTGGGCCAGGTTTTGCAGGACCTACTAATATTGCCCTTATCCCGGGAACCAATATGCCCGTAAGTATTGATAACGTAAACGCCGGTGTTAATGCACAGCATTATATCAATAATTCCGGTAGTTCCACGATCATTTATGATGGCGTAACCAGGGTATTGAAAGCAGTTGCACGGGTAACCCCCTGTAGCACCTACACCCTTAGATTGGCTATTGCGGATGTAGGTGATGATATTTATGACTCTGGTGTTTTCCTGAAAAAAGGAAGTCTTGTTTCTAATACTATAAGTGTAGCTACCCTTGGAGGAAGTGTAAATGGTACCAGCGGATTAACCACACCACAACCTTATGCAGTAAGGGGATGTCTTAATGGCAAATTTACCTTTAGCCGTCCTACAGCCTTGCCTACTGCCCAGGTAATCAATTACCAGATCACAGGTACCGCAGTAAACGGTGTTGATTATGCGACCATACCCACTTCCGTTACCATCCCGGCAAATGCCACTTCGGTGGTACAATCGATCACTCCTCTGGCATCCGCCTCTGGACATAAGACGGTAAAATTAAGAATATTCTCTACCAATGTATGTAACAGTGGTACTGTTGTAGATAGCGTTTCCATGGATATCCGGGACTCCCTGGAGGTAAGCCTGAATACTTATGATGCCAGCTTCTGTGGTACCGCGCAACCAGTGATAATACAGGGCCAGGGTGATCCCCTGTTCACCTACAGCTGGTCGCCTGCTACCGGCCTGAGCAGTACGAACACAATCAATACTATAGCTACGGCTCCTGCGACACAAACCTATACGCTTACGGCAAGCCTGCCGGGGTCTACCTGTCCTGCCGTAAATAAGCAGGTTGCTATTGCGGTCAAACCTATTCCCGTAGCTACGGCTACTCCTTCACCACAAACGATCTGTAGCGGTACGGCAACTAATATTGCACTAACCTCTTCAGTCAGTGGTACTACCTATACCTGGATTGCACCGGCGATGGCTGGTGTAAGTGGTGGCACTGCAGGTACCGGAGCCACTATCGCGCAGACTTTAACAGCTACCGGCAGCAGCCAGGGCACTGCTATTTATACGATCACACCAACTGCTGATGGTTGTGTAGGTATAGCGATTAAAGACACTGTAAAAGTAAATCCGCTTCCTGTAGCTACAGCCACACCTTCGCCACAAACGATCTGTAGTGGTGCTGTAACAAGTATCGCGCTTTCTTCGAATTTAAGTGGCACGACCTATACCTGGACAGCGCCGGCGATGTCCGGTGTAAGCGGAGGAACCGCGGGCTCCGGAGCGAATATTGCGCAGACTTTAACAGCTACCGGCAGCAGCCAGGGCACAGCAATATATACGATTACACCAACCGCTAATGGTTGTGTAGGGGCAACAATAAAAGATACCGTAAAAGTTAACCCTATACCTGTAGCGACGGCCAGTCCTTCACCACAAACCATCTGTAGTGGTACAGCGACCAGTATAGCACTTGCTTCGAATGTAAGTGGTACGACTTATGCCTGGACGGCCCCGGTACTGAACGGTGTAAGCGGTGGTACTGCGGGTGCTGGATCCAACATTGCTCAGACTTTAACCGCTACCGGCATCAGCCCGGGCACGGCTATCTATACCATCACCCCAACCGCGAATGGTTGCCCGGGCACGGCTATTAAAGATACCGTAAAAGTTAACCCTATACCGGTAGCTACCGCCAGCCCTTCGCCACAAACCATCTGTAGCGGTACGGCAACCAGCATCGCGCTTTCTTCTAACGTAAGTGGCACAACTTATACCTGGTCTGCACCGGTGCTGAATGGCGTAAGCGGTGGTGCAGCAGGCTCAGGCGCCAATATCGCACAGACCTTAACTGCTACCGGCACCAGCCAGGGCACGGCTATCTATAGCATCACCCCTACGGCTAATGGCTGTGTAGGAGCTATTATTAAAGATACCGTATATGTGAAGCCGGTACCTGTAGTAACGAATAATCCTTTATCACAAAGCATTTGTACCGGGGGAACGGCTACCATTAACTTGCAATCCCAACTTACCGGCACCTCATTTACCTGGACGGTAACGGTAACTAATGTGAGCGGTGCGGCTAATGGTGCTGGCTCCAGCATCAGCCAGGCTTTAACGACGACTACGAATGCACCAGGGACAGTGGTTTACGCCATTACGCCAAGTCTGAATGGCTGTACTGGCCCGGCAACGAATTATACGGTTACGGTAAATCCAAAATCTACCGGTACACAGACCACAACCATCTGCCAGGGACAATCTTATTCCTTTAACGGGATTAGTTATACTACGAGTAACAATACCGCGAAAGATACCTTGCTGAACCAATATGGTTGTGACAGTATCATTACCCTGAATCTAATGGTAACACCGGCACTCACGAATACGATTAACCCGGTCATCTGCCAGGGCAATAACTACAATTTCGGAGGGACAAACTATACGACCAGCCAAACCGGTATCGTGTATACTTTCCATACGGCAAGCGGTTGTGATAGTATTGTGACCATGAACCTGACGGTAAGCCCACCGCTAACCGGCACCCAGTTTACTACAATATGTCAGGGACAGTCATATACCTTTAACGGCATTATTTACACTGCAAATAACAACACCGCGAAAGATACCCTG
>PJUC01000116.1_pt1 | contig 58279 bp, 45 predicted proteins | sample 1512161 | NCBI WGS metagenome assembly PJUC01 (sample SAMN08177676, study PRJNA422409) | Soil metagenome, whole genome shotgun sequencing project. | isolation source: Soil enriched on filter paper | place: USA: Madison | collected 2015-01-15 | reverse complement strand
GCCGCGGGCACCCTGGACGGCGGCCGTTGGGGTGGCCCTCGCCCGTCGGTCGTCCAGGTCTGGCGCGACTGAGACCGCCGGCGTCGGGTGGGCCGCGGGGCACGCCGACCCACCCGACGCCGGCCCTGTCCCGGCCCCCCGCGCGCCCGGAGCCCCTGCGACCCGGCCCTGCCCCCACTCCCGGCCGACCTCCACTCCCGCCCGACCCCCACACCCGCCCGACCCCGTCATGACGCCCCCTCCTCCCGCGGAACCGGGCATCAGGACGGGGTCGTCTGCCCACCGAACTCGCCCGGCCGCCCGGCGGCCGACCCCGTCATGACGCCCCCTCGCGCCCCGGACGCAGGCACCAGGACGGGGTCGTCAGCCGGACGGGGTAAGCGAGGGCCGGGCGCCTGTGCTCGTCGGCAGCCCCAGGGGTGGTGAGAGGGTCACAGGGCCGCGTGGCGTGCGATCGTCCACAGGCGTCGGTCTCCGGGGACGGGCGGGCCGCGGTCGTCCGGTGGGATGCCGCTCGTGCCCCGCCGCGCTGTCGTCCCGTCGTCCCTCCTCGTCCTCGCGTCCCGGCAGGGCGGGCTGATCTCGTCCACCCAGGCGGACGCCGCCGGTGTGGGGAGCACCCGCCGCACCCGCCTGGTGCGGGACGGCATGTGGGGACGTCCGACGCACGGCGTCTACGACCCGACCCCCGGGGTGCGGTACGGGGTGGACGAGCGACGTCGCCGGGCCGCGTGGACGGGGCTGCTCGCGTACGGACCGGGCGCGGTCGCGGTGGGGTCGTGTGCGCTGGCGCTGCTCGGCGTCGCCGGGCTGCCCGCGACGCTCGCGCCGGAGGTCGCGCTCCCGGCGGGTCGTCACCACCGGCCCCGGGACGGCGTGCGCGTCCGGTGCTTCGGCGAGACCGTGCCGCTGGAGGCTGTCCGGCACGGTGCCGCGCTCGTGGCGGGGCTGACGACGGCCCTGGTCCAGGCGGTGCCGGAGCTGGGACCGCGTCACGCGCTCGCGGTCCTCGACGACGTCACCCGGCGCGGTCTGCTCTCGGCGGAGGGTGCGCTGGAGGTGCGTCGGCGGGTCGTCGGGCGGCGGGGCGCGGCGGGGGTGCGCGACGTGTGGGCCCTCGTCGACGCCCGGGCGGAGTCGCCGCTCGAGTCGTTCGCGCGGTGGGACTGCACGGTCGCCGGGCTCGCGCCGGACGAGCTGCAGGTGGAGTTGCGGTCGACGTCGGGACGCCTTCTCGGGCGCGCCGACCTCGGCTGGCGGATCGACGACGGTCGGTGGCTGCTGGTCGAGATCGACGGCCGTGACGTCCACGAGTCGCCGGCAGCGCTGCTGCACGACCGGCACCGTCAGAACGCGCTGCTCGGCACGGGCAGGGTGGACGTGCTGCGGTTCGCGGCGTCGGACCTCGGCCCGTCGGGCGTGATGCTCCGCACCCTTCGAGCCCATCTCGGACGGCGTCGCGCGCCGACCCCGTCCTGGTGACCGCGACAGTCGTGCTCACGGGCGCGAGGACGGGGTGGATCCGTCGTCGACGACCCGGCGTCCCAGCGCGGCGTGATAGGACGGGGCGGTGACCGAGCCGACCGCAGACGCCGTCCCCGCCACCCCCTTCTACGACCTCGATGCCTACGTCGCGCTGCCGCGGCTGTCGGGCCTCGTCCTCTCGCCCGACGGGACGCGCCTCGTCACCGCCGTCGCGACCCTCGACCGCAAGAAGACGAAGTACGTCACGGCGCTGTGGGAGGTCGACCCCGCGGGGGAGCGGCCGGCCCGCCGCCTGACCCGCAGCGCGAAGGGCGAGGCCAGCGCCGCGTTCACGCCGGCGGGCGACCTGCTCTTCACGAGCGCGCGCCCCGACCCCGACGCCAAGGACGGCGACGACGACCCGGTCCCGGCGCTGTGGCTCCTGCCGGCCGACGGCCCGGAGGCGTGGGTCGTCGCGGACCGCGCCGCGGGCCTGGGCGGGGTCAAGGTCGCCGCCGACGCGCCCGTGGTGCTCGTGTCGTCCGACGTCCTGCCGTCGGCGAAGGACGCGGAGACCGACGAGAAGCTGCGCAAGGCCCGCAAGGACAAGAAGGTCGCGGCGATCCTGCACGACTCCTATCCGGTCCGGTACTGGGACCACGACCTCGGGCCGGAGTCGCCGCACGTGTTCACGGCCGACCTCGGGGCGGAGGTCGTGACGCCGCTCGCGGGCACGCAGGACCCGCGCCTGACGCTGCGCGACGCGACGCCGGACGCCCGGTCGGCGCTCGTGGAGCAGTCGGCCGCGATCTCGCCGGACGGGACGACGGTCGTCACCGGCTGGACGCTCCCGCGGGCGCGGGGTGACCAGCGCACCGTGCTGGTGGCGGTCGACGTGGCGACGGGGGAGCGGCGCACGCTGGTCGACGACGAGGGCGCGGACGTCTTCGGGCCCGTGGTGTCGCCGGACGGACGGTGGGTCGCGTTCGGTCGGGAGTCGATCTCGACGCCGCACGAGGCGCCGCGCGTGTCGCTGCACGTCGTGCCGCTCGCGGGTGGCGACGTCCGCCCGCTCGGTGCCGAGTGGGACCGCTGGCCGCACGACCCGGTGTGGCTGCCGACCTCGGACGGGCTGCTCGTCACGGCCGACGACGACGGCCGCGGCCCGGTGTTCCGCGTCGACCTCGCGTCGGGTGCGGTGAGCCGCGTGACGGCGGACGACGCCGTCTTCACGGACGTGCAGGTCAGCCCCGACGGGCGGACGGTGTACGCGCTGCGCTCGTCGTACGAGGCGCCCGCCCACCCGGTGCGGATCGACCTGGCGCGTGCCGTCGAGCAGGGCGGGCCGGTCGAGGCGACGCCGCTCGTGTCGCCCGCGGCGACCCCGGACGTGCCGGGTCGGCTCACGGAGGTCGAGACGACCGTCGCCGACGGCCGCCGGGTGCGCGCCTGGCTCGCGCTCCCCGAGGACGCGAGCGCCGACGCCCCCGCGCCCCTGCTGCTGTGGATCCACGGCGGGCCGCTCGGCTCGTGGAACACGTGGTCGTGGCGGTGGAACCCGTGGCTGCTCGTCGCGCAGGGGTACGCGGTGCTGCTGCCGGACCCCGCGCTGTCGACCGGGTACGGGCAGGACTTCGTGCAGGCGGGCTGGGGGGCGTGGGGCGCGGCGCCGTTCACCGACCTCATGGCCGTGACCGACGCGGCCGAGCAGCGCGACGACGTCGACGCGAGCCGGACCGCCGCGATGGGCGGCTCGTTCGGCGGGTACATGGCCAACTGGGTCGCGGGCCACACGGACCGGTTCCGCGCGATCGTCACGCACGCGAGCCTGTGGGCCCTCGACCAGTTCGGTCCGACGACCGACGCCGCCTTCTACTGGCAGCGCGAGATGACCGACGAGATGGCGCTCGAGAACTCGCCGCACCGGTTCGTCGAGAAGATCGTCACGCCGATGCTCGTCGTGCACGGCGACAAGGACTACCGGGTGCCGATCGGCGAGGGCCTGCGCCTCTGGTACGAGCTCGTCGCGTCGTCGGGCCTGGCCGCCGACGACGAGGGCCGCACGCCGCACCGGTTCCTGTACTTCCCGGACGAGAACCACTGGGTCCTGACACCGCAGCACGCGGTCGTCTGGTACCAGGTCGTGCAGGCGTTCCTCGCGCAGCACGTGCTGGGCGAGGAGGACGTGACGTACCCGGAGGTGCTCGGCTGACGTCCTCGCGAGGGTGCCCGGGCGGTGGTCCGGGCACCCCGCGGACGTGCTTCCGGATGCGCGAGGGTTCTACCCGCGCCAGACTCCTGTGTCAAGAGTCGGACGCCCTCCTCGTTCGACGGGACGGAAGGAGCCACGCATGGGTATCGGAGGCGGTATCGCCCTGATCGTCATCGGCGCGATCCTCGCGTTCGGCGTGCGGGACAGCGTCGACGCCATCGACCTCACGACGATCGGCTACATCTGCATCGGTGCGGGCGTGCTCGCGCTGATCCTCGCGATCATCATCAACGCCCAGCGCAGCAACACCACGCACCGCGAGGTCATCGACCAGCGGGTGGGTGGCACGGCGCAGGCCGCCGCGCCGCAGGCGCCCCAGGCCCCGGCCGCGCCCGTGCAGCAGGCACCCGCGCAGCCCGTCCAGCCGGTGCAGCAGCCCCCGCAGACGCCGCCGCCCGCGCGCGGCGTGTGACCCGGCCGGCCGGCCGCTGACCGGTCGCCGACCCACGATGCCCCGACGACCTCACCTGGTCGTCGGGGCATCGTGCTGTCCGCCGGGTGTGGTCACCTCGGCGGACCGTCACCGTCGGCGGGGTCGTCGCGGGGCGTCGTGCCGTCAGCCGGGGGTTCCCGCCGGGGCCCGGCCAGGGCGCGCGGGTCGACCGTCAGGACGCCCGGGCTGCCTCGACGATCGCCGCGGCCAGGTCGTCGGGCCGCGAGAACATCGGCCAGTGCCCGGTGGGGAGGTCGACGTAGGTGACGTCGAACCGCCCGAGCTCGGTGTGCAGCGGCGGTCCGCCGTCGACCATCGTCCGCAGCACGTCGGACGGCAGGCTCGTGCAGACCGCGGTGACCGGCACGTCGAACCGCCGGGTGTCGCCGACGTGGACCTCGCCCCGTGCGACGCGCGCCGGGTGCGGCACGGCCCGCTCCCGGAACCGGCTCAGCGCGGCGTCGTCGAGGCCGTCGAGGCTCGACCCCTCGGCGGCGAGCTCGTCCCACGACGGCAGCGGCAGGCCGGCGACGTCGGCGGGCAGGTCGAGGGCGAGTGCCGCACCGTCCTCGAGCGGTCCGCTGTCGACGTACACGGCGCGTCGCACGCGGTCGGGACGGCGGTCGACGACCTCGCCGACGACGGCCCCGCCGCCCGAGTGGCCGACGAGGACGACGTCGCCGTCGAGCGTGTCGAGCAGGTCGGTGACGGCGGCGACGTGGTCGGCGCGCGTGACCGTGGCGGTCACGCCGGAGACGTCGTCGCCGGGGGCGAGCCCGGGGAGCGTGACGGGGTGAGGGTCGAGGCCGGCGTCGCGGAGCGCGGGGACGACGTCGTCCCACGCCCAGCCGCCGAGCCAGAAGCCGGGGACGAGGATCACGTGTGTGGCGGTGGTGGTCATGGGACCAGCCTGCCGGGGGGTCGGTGACAGCCGTCTGTCACCGTCGTGTCACCATCATGGAGCGACGACACCCGGCGAGGAGGAGCCCGTGAACCGCACCGACCGGCTGTACGCGCTCGCCGAGGAGCTGCGCCGCGTCGGCCCGCACGGCACGACCAGCACCCGCCTCGCCCGGCTCTTCGAGGTCACGACGCGCACCGTCAAGCGGGACGTCTCGGCGCTGCAGCAGGCCGGGCTGCCCGTCGTCGCGCAGGCCGGACCGGGCGGCGGGTACGTGCTCGTCGGGGCGACGCTGCCGCCGGTCGCGCTCACGCCGGGGCAGGCGGTCGCGCTCGCGCTCGCCGTCGACGCGCTCCCGGCGGGCAGCCCGTTCGGCGTCGACGCGCGCACCGCCCGCGACAAGGTCCTCGACGCGCTGTCCCCGGCCGACCGCGACCGTGCCGCCGAGCTGACGGCGCGCGTGTGGACCCGCCCGGACCGCGCGGGCCCCGACGACGCCCCGCCCGTGCCCCCGGCCGTCCTGCGGGCCGTCGAGGACGCCCTCACCCGGCGACGCGTCCTCGCGCTCGACTACGTCGACGGCCGCGGCACGACGTCGCAGCGCCGCGTCGAGCCGGTCGTCCTCGCCCGCACCGGTGGCGCCTGGTACCTCGCCGCGTGGTGCCGCACCCGCACGGACTTCCGCTGGTTCCGGCTCGACCGCGTGCGCCGCGCCGACGTCACCGCCGAGCAGCACGAGCCCCGTCCCGTCGCCGACGTCGGCGCACCGCCCGACGACGCGCACCCCGTCGGCCGACGCCCCGGCTGACGGGCCGCGCGGAACGCCCGGCGGCTGTCGGCGGCGCACGGCAGACTGTCGGCGACGCACCGGGACGCACCGCGACGGACCCGGACGGATCAGGCAGGGGGCCCGATGGGATCGATGGACGAGCGCGAGGCGCGCGAGGTCAAGGCGCAGGCCGGGGACCTGGTGCGGGAGCTCGCGCAGCGCACGGTGCACGCCGAGGGGGTGCACGAGACGCCGGCGCCCACGATCGCCCTCGGACTCGCGCCGCTGCCCGGCGGCGGGTACGGCCTCGCGGTGCGGTACCGCCTGGGCGTGCCGTCGGTGCGGAGCATCGCGCGCAAGGTCGCCGAGCAGGTCGGACCCGCCGCGGACGTCCGCCGCACGGGACGCATCCGCACGCTGCCCGCCGTCGACGACCCGTCGAAGGTGCGCCCCCGCCCGCCCGTCGTCACCGCCCGGGCGCTCGGCGAGACCGGGCGCGTCCGGCCGCTGCGGCCCGGCATCTCGATCGCGCACGCGCGGGTCTCGGCGGGCACGCTCGGCGCGTTCGTCGTGGTCGACGGCCGGATGCACGTGCTGTCCAACTACCACGTCCTGTCGGGCTCGCCCTCGGCGAAGGTGGGCGACCCGACCCTGCAGCCCGGCCCCGCGGACGGCGGGACGTACCCGGCCGACAAGGTCGGCGAGCTGTCGGCCCGCGTCGACCTCGAGCCCGACGGGCGGGCCACGGTCGACTGCGCGCTCGCGGTCCTCGACCCTGCCGACGCCGACGTCGACCTGCGCTACCCCGTCGGCCCGATCACCACGACCGCGGTGGCCCTCGGCGGTGAGGCCGTCGCGAAGATCGGCCGGACGACCGCCCTCACCAGGGGTCGTGTCACGGCCATCGAGCTCGACGACGTCGTCGTCGGGTACGGCGACGAGCTCGGCGAGATCGCGTTCGACGACCAGATCGAGGTCGAGTCGACCGGCCGGTCGGCGTTCTCGCGCGGCGGCGACTCCGGGTCGCTCGTGTACCGCGAGGACGGGGTCGCGCTGGGACTGCTCTTTGCCGGATCGGAGACCGGGGGCGAGAATGGGACCGGGCTGACGTACGTCAACCCGATCGATGCCGTCCTCGACGCCCTCGGCGCCACGCTCGCCGGCTGACCGCCGGACGACGCGCCGCCGCGCTCCGGACGGCGGGAAGCGGTGCAGCATGGCGGACCTCGAGCAGGCGCGCGCAGCGAAGGAACGGTTGCGGGCGGCCCTGGCAGGCAGACCCGGCGTGCGCGGGATCGGGGTCGCACCCGACGGCGACGGCTACCAGCTCCAGGTCAACGTGACCTCCCGGACCACGTCCGCCGTCGTGCCGCCGGCCGTCGACGGCGTCACGGTGCGGGTCCGCGTGGTCGGGGCGGTGACGGCGAGCGCCTGACCGGGCGCGGGACGGCAGGCGCCCACGACCGGGCGCCCAGGGCACGGAGGAGGACGACGCGGACCGACGGGGGTCACCCGGACGGCCGAGCACGATCGGGGCGATTCCGGACCCACCGGGCCGCTGAGCGGGCCTGATCGACGCGTCGGTGGGGTGATCTCATCGACCTCTCATGCCCTCAACTGTTCGGACAGGTGTCCGAGGGACGATGATGGGCCCGTGACGCGCCGGGGGACCGCCGAGGGGACCCGCAGGGACCATCGGTCCGCTGCGGCGCTCGTCGGCGTCCGCGGGCTCGCGACCGCCGCCCACCGCCTGGACCGCTGCCGGACCGTCGACGAGGTCGTCGAGGTCGCGGCCGCCGTCGGTGTCGAGGTCCTCGGCGCGAAGCTCGTCGCCGTGCTGCGCATCGAGCAGGACACCGCGCGCGTCATCGCGATCGAGCCCGAGCCGACCGACCCGCGCATCCGCTGGCGCAGCCGCGCCTCGTACCGCGCGGACGACCGCCCCGCGCTGCGCCAGCTCATCCGCGAACGGTCCAGCTGGGTCGCGCACTCCGTCGACGTGGCCGGACGTCCCGTCGCCGACGGCGACGCGGGGGCGGGCGACGCCGTCGAGATCGGGTCGCTGCGGGAGATCGACGGCGGGTCGGCGCTCGCGTCGCCGGTCGTCGTCAACGGCAGCGTCTGGGGCCAGCTCTACGCGATGCGGGAGGTCGGCTCGCCGCTGTTCGGCATCGACGACATCGCGCGGTCCGAGGTCCTCGCGGCGCTCGCGGCCGGCGCCGTCGCCCGGGTCGACCTCGAGGCGCAGGTCCGGCACCTCGTCGCGGACGACCCGCTGACGGGTCTGGTGAACCGTCGCATCGCCGACGCCGCCGCCGAGTCGGCCCTCGAGTCCGGCCTGGAGACGTGCATCGTCATGTGCGACGTCGACGGCCTCAAGCGCGTGAACGACGAGCTCGGCCACGACACCGGCGACGACCTGCTGCGGTCCGTCGCGGACGTCCTGCGCCGCGCCGCCGACGCCCTGCCCGGCGCGGTCGCCGCCCGCATCGGCGGCGACGAGTTCTGCCTCGTGACGAGCGGCCGGCGCCGCAGCGAGGTCGCCGAGGTCGTCGCCGCGACCGTCGCCGAGTTCCCCCTGCCGCACGGCGCCGCCATCTCCTACGGGATCGCGACCACCGCGGTGACGGGCTCGACCTCCGCGCGGCACCTGTTCCGGCAGGCGGACATGGCCCAGTACCGCGCCAAGCGGGCCCGGGCGCGCGCCCTGCGGGCCGCCGCCCCGACGACCGCCGACCCCGCCGTCACGGCGGAGCGGGTCGTCGTCGCCGGGTCCGCCGCGATCGTCGCCGCGCAGTCGGGCATCGTGCCGCGGCTGTGCGCGCTCGCCGCGGCCGCGACCGAGACCCTGGGCGGCGCCGGGTGGGCCGTCCTCATGCGTCGTCCCGGCGACGGGCCCGACACGTCGCCGTCCGCCGTCGCGCGCGGCGGGGCGCCCGTCGACCTCACGGCCGCCGAGTCGTCGACGACCGTCGTCGAGCACGGCCCGTGGGTCGTCGAGATCGGCGTGTCCGCGACGGCCGCGACGGGCGAGGTCGTCGACACGTCCCTCGACGCGCTGGTCGCGGTCGCGGTCCTCGGCGCGTCCTGACCCCGGCGCTCCACCCCTGGTCGCTCGCCGCCGCTGGGCGTGCCGACCCCGTGCCGACGCCCGCTCCTGGCCCGCTGTCGGGCGCCAGGACGGGGTCGACCAGGCTCACGTCCGGTCGTCGGTGGGCGTGACGGCGGGGCCCGCGGAGGGCAGGGTCAGCCGTGGAGGGGGAGGGTGAGGGTGTCGGGGGCGCCGTCGACGAGCCGCACGGGCACGCCCCAGTCCTGCGCGTTGAGGTGGCAGGCCGGGTACTCGACGGCGGGGTCGGCGTCGCAGCTCGCGGCGTGCGCGGTGACGTGCAGGACGCCCTCGCGGACGGACGGGTCGAGGCGCAGGACGCGCGTGAGCGGGACGTCGTCGCCGGCGCCGTCGAGCAGCAGCCCGGGCGGCGTCGAGGAGACCTGCAGGCGCGTCGACGGCCCGTAGCGGTCGTCGTACTTCTGCCCGGCGGCGGGCGTGAAGACGACGTCGAGCCGGACCTCGCCGGGCGCGAGGTCGGTCACGGGCCGCTGGGTGCGGTGCGCGCCGCCGTCGACGACCTGACCTGCCCCCGCGGGCAGGGTGACGCGGGTGACGCGGTGCGCGGACGACTCGACGACCAGGACGTCGACGCGCCCGTCGGGCCCGGCGGGCAGGACGACGAGCCCGCTCGGCTCGGCCAGGTCGGCGGCGACCGTCGTGACCTCGCCCGGACCCACGCCCTCGCCGGCGCCCGGGACGTACCGGCGCAGCGCCCCGTTGTAGGTGTCGGCGACGAGGACGGACCCGTCGGCCAGCGCCGCGACGCCGAGGGGGTGCTGCAGGCGGGCCTGGTCGGCCGGGCCGTCGCGGTGGCCGAAGTCGAAGAGCCCCTCGCCGACCGCGGTGTGCACGGTGCCGTCCGTGGGGTCGAGCCAGCGCAGCGCGGACGTCTCGGAGTCGGCGAGCCACACGCGTCCGTCCGGCCCGACGGACAGCCCCGACGGCTGCGCGAACCACGCCTCGGGGCCCGGGCCGTCGAGCAGCCCTTCGTTCATCGTCCCGGCGACGTGCCGGACGCGGTGCCCGTCGAACGTCCACAGCGTGTGGTGGCCGGCCATGGCGACGACGAACGCACCGAGCACGTCCGACCAGGCGACGTCCCACGGCGACGACAGGCGCACGTCGAGGGCGGGTCCGTCGTACCCGGCGCCGGTGCCGCCGCCGCGCACGTTGTCGGCCGCACCGACCATGAGCTGCTCGCCGGTCCCCGCGACGGTCGTCACGACGCCGTCCGCGAGCCGGACGCCGCGCAGCGCGTGGTTGACGGTGTCGGCGACGAGGACGTCGTACCCGAGGGTGTCGCGCAGGTGGTCGGGCACGAGGGCCAGGCCGTTCGGCTCGCTGAACCGGGCGTCGTCGGGGCCGCCGTCGACGAGCCCACGCTCGCCCGACCCGATGCGCCGCACGAGCGTCGAGCCGTCCGCGGCGACCTCCGTGAGGCCGTGGTGCCCGGCGTCGGCGACGAGCAGCGTCCCGCCGGGCAGCGCGACGGCCTTCGCGGGGAACCGCAGCGTGCCCGACGTGGGCGCGGGCGGCACGTACGGGCCGTCGCCGCGGTGCAGCGTGCCCTTCGCGTCGTGCTCGGCGACGAGGTCCTCGAGCAGCACCTCGAGGTTGTGCCGGTGCCCTTCGCCGGCCATCTGCGCGACGACGTACCCCTCGGGGTCGATGACGACGAGCGTCGGCCAGGCCCGCGCCGTGTAGGCCGACCACGTGACGAGCTCCGGGTCGTCGAGCACGGGGTGGTGCACCTCGTACCGCTCGACGGCCGCGGCGAGCGCGACGGGGTCGGCCTCGTGCACGAACTTCGGCGAGTGCACCCCGACGACGACCAGCACGTCGCGGAACCGCTCCTCGACCTCGCGCAGCTCGTCGAGCACGTGCAGGCAGTTGATGCAGCAGAACGTCCAGAAGTCGAGGACGACGACCTTCCCGCGCAGCTCGGCGAGCGTCACGTCGCGCCCGCCGGTGTTGAGCCACCCCCGCCCGACGAGCTCGGAGGCGCGGACACGGGGGAGCCGGGTGGAGGGCGTCGCGGTCACGCCCTCCATTGTCCGGCACGGCGCACCGTCGATCACGCAGGTGCGCGCGGCGCCCGACCGGCCGATGTCACCCGATCGGGCGATGGGCGGGTGGAGCCGCGGACGGGAGGGTGGGGTGCCGTCGCCGACCGTGCGCGGCTGGACGGAGAAACTCGGTGCGTCTGCGCGTCCTCGGTGCGCTCGCTTCCGTCGGCACGCTCCTGGTGGGCCTGCTGCTCGCCGGGGCGGCGGCACCCGCGGCAGCCGCGGGCCTCACGTTCGACGGCCAGGTCTTCTCGATCACGACCAACCAGGGCCTCGCCGGGATGCGCGTGGAGATCGTCGCCGTGAACGACGACGGCAGCTTCGGCGCCGTCCTGCTCTCGACGACGACGACCGACACCCCGGGCGACCCCGGGCGGTTCGTCCTCGACCTCCCGGCCACGAAGCCCGCGGGCCGCGCGGCGATCCGGGCGGTCGACCCCGCCGGGCGGTACCTCCCCAGCTACGACAACTGGGGCCGCACCTACCCTGCGCCGTACAACCTGGCCGGCAACGGCGTCTGGGACGCGCTCTACAGCGACTACGCGCCGTGGCGCGGGACGTCCTTCGCGATGGGGGCCGCGGGCCGGTTCGTGCCGATCGCCCCGGTGCGCGTCGCCGACACCCGGGTCAACGGTCACGGACCGATGCAGCGCGGCTCCTGGTACCGGATCTCCATGCCCGCGCTGCCCGGAGAGCCCGTCGCGTACGTGCTCAACGTGACGGCGACGGGGACGCAGTGCGACGCGAGCTACCTCGCGGTCGGCATGAACGTCGTGGGGTACGTGTCGGGCGCCGAGACGAGCATCGTCAACGCGCGCGCCGGCGCCGACGTCGCCAACCTCACGACGATCCGCTTCGGCACGCGCTACCCCGAGCTCGGCGGGGACTGGGTCCAGCTCTACAACCACGAGTGCGCGACCGACGTCGTCGTCGACCTGCAGGGCTACTACGACAGCGGTTCGCCCGACGGGGCGGGCTACGTCCCCGTGACCCCGGAGCGCGTCGTGGACACGCGGTCCGGTGCGGGCCCCCTCGGCGCCGGGGAGTCGCGGCGTGTGGACCTCGCAGCACTCGCGTCCGACATGCCCGACGACGCGGTCGCGGTCGCCGTCAACCTCACCGCGACCGGCACGACCGCGGTGACGTCCTACCTTTCCGCGTACCCCACGGGCTACACGCCCGGCCGGTCGACGAGCGTGCTCAACGCCCGGCAGGGACAGGACGTCGCGAACGTCGCGGTCGTGCCGCTCGCCGACGACGGCTCCTTCGAGGTCTACAACGACGCGGGCCGGACGGACGTCGTGCTCGACGTCCAGGGCTGGTACACCGCGACGGGCGGCGTCTCGTTCTTCCCGCTCGACCACCGGCGCCTGACGACGGGCGACGCGCTGCTCGGTGCCGGCCAGGAGCGGGTCGTCGGCGCACCGGGGCGGGGCATCGAGATCCCCGCGGACGCCCAGGCGCTCGCGGTCAACCTGACGAGCGCCGCGGGGTCGGAGGCGACGTCGTACGTGACGGCGTACCCGGCGGGCGTGGCGCGGCCGCTGGCCAGCAACCTCAACACCGTGCGCGGCGTCGACCTCGCGAACAGCGCCGTGGTCGGCCTCGGCGCGGGCGGGCACGTCCTGTACAACAACGCGGGGAGCGTGCTGCTCCTGGAGGACATCCAGGGCTACTTCGCGCCGGGCCCCCTCGACTGACCCACCCGGCCCTCTCGGCCGGCCGGCACGCGCAGAGCGCCCGCCGCCCCGGTGGTCGGGACGGCGGGCGCTCGGCGCGTGCGGTGAGCGGTGGCGTCAGTGCGTGCCGCAGGAGACGGCGGTGACGCCGCTCCCGTTGCCCGTGCCGATGAAGCCGGCCGTGGCGGTGCCGCCCGCGGGCAGCTTCGAGTTCCAGTCCACGCTGGTGAGCGTGTTGGCGGCGGAGAGCGTGCTGCTCCACGCCTGCTGGACGGTGGTGCCGCCGATCGCGGTGTGCCAGCCCGTGATGGCGCTGGCGCCGGCGGTCACGACGACCTCACCGACGAAGCCGGACCCCCACTGGTTGACGACCTTGACGGTCGCGGTGCAGCCCCCGGTGCCGTGCGTGGGCGTCGGGGTCGGGGTGGGCGTGACGGTCGGCGTCGGCGTCGGGGTCGGCGTCGGCGTGACGGTGGGCGTCGGCGTGGGCGTCGGCGTCACCGTGGGGGTCGGCGTCGGGGTGGGCGTGCTGGTCCCGCCGCCGATGTTGATGTCGGAGCACAGGTAGTACGGCTGGTCGAGGTGGCTGGCCTGCCAGATCGTGAACAGCACCGCACGGCCCGAGCGACCGGTCAGGTCGACGTCGGTCTCGTAGAGGCCGGTCGTCGGGTAGCGGCCGGTCTCCTGGACGAGCGTGATGTCGTCCCAGCCGAGGGCCTCCTTGGTCGGGTCGAAGCCCGGCTTGGAGACGTAGATGCGCAGGTAGTCGGCGCCGTGCTTGGCGCCGTCGGTGAGCGTGAGGTGGAACTTCGCGGGGACGCTCTTCGCGGTCCACGGGCCCGGGTTGTCGAGCGCGTCGTACCGCGGCGAGAACGTGCGCCCGCCGGAGCAGAGCTGCCCGTCGGGGATGACGGCCTCGTGCTGGCCGCCGACGTTCTCCCGGTACAGGCCGTTCCAGTTCCACATGCCGTTCGGGTCGGCCTTGAAGGCCTGCCAGCACATCGGGTCGAGCTGTTCCATCTGCGGGTTGAGGTGGTCGGAGCCCCAGCGCTCCCAGCAGCCGTAGTTGCGGGTGGGTGGGTCGGTGACGGACCCGTGGGCGGAGGCGGGTGCGGACGCGACGACGGCGGCGCCGAACGCCACCGCCACGGCCGCCAGGGCGGCGAAGAGCGTGCGCGGACGTGCACGGACGGTCATGCGGTTCTCCTCTCGGTGCGGGACGGCCCCCGTGAGCGCGTCCCGGCACCGGCCTCGCTGCCGTCACGCCGAGGTCGCGTCCCCCTGGGCCTCCACCCTGGGCAGGCGCGCGCGCGAGGGCCACCTCGTGAAGCGATTAGCCCCGGTGTTTCGACACGGTCGACGGGGCCGGTGACCGGCCGGTGACCGGCCGAGTCGTCCCGGCGACGCCCGTCGGGCCGTCCGTCGTGCGCTGTGCCACGATCCGCTCATGACGGTCGGGTTCGTGCTGGGCGGCGGCGGGGTGCGGGGCGCCGTGCAGGTCGGCATGCTCCAGGCGCTGTTCGAGGCGGGTGTGCGGCCGGACACGGTCGTCGGGACGTCGATCGGGGCGATCAACGGTGCGGCGGTCGCGGCCGACCCGACGGCGTCGGTCGTCGACCGGCTGGTGCAGGCGTGGGCGTCGCCCGAGGCGGCGGCGGTCTACGGCGACTCGTGGCCGAAGCAGCTGCGGCGCCTGGCGCGGTCCCGCACGCACCTCAACGACCCGGGGCCGCTGCGCGCGCTGCTCGAGGACATGCTCGGCGCGGACCGGACGTTCGAGGAGCTCATGGTGCCGCTCGCGGTGGCGGCGGCGAGCATCGAGCGGACGGCCGAGCGCTGGTTCGACACGGGGCCGCTCGTCCCTGCGGTGCTCGCGTCGTCGTCGGTGCCGGGGATCCTGCCGCCGACCCGGATCGGGGACGAGCACTTCGTCGACGGCGGCATCGTCAACTCCATCCCGCTCGGCGAGGCCGTGGAGCGCGGCGCGACGACGGTGTACGTGCTGCAGGTCGGGCGGATCGAGGAGGCGGTCGTGGCGCCGGAGAAGCCGAGCCAGGTGGCCAAGGTCAGCTTCGAGATCGCGCGGCGGCACCGGTTCACGCGGGAGATCGAGCGGGTGCCGCCCGGCGTCGCGGTGCACGTCCTGCCGAGCGGCGGCCCGGCGCCGGGCGACGAGAAGCTCGGCTCGTACAGGCGCATGGACGTCACCCGGCGGCGCATCGACGCGGCGTACGCGGCGACGCGCGACTACCTGGCGGCGCGGTCATGAGCTGGCGGCTGCCGCCCCGGTGGGTGCGGCGCGTGGTGCTCGCCCCGGCGATCGTGCTGCTCGCGGTCCTGCTGGTGCCGACGAGCCTCATGCTGGTCCTGCTCGTGCTCGGCGCGGTGACGTGGGCGCTGCCGGGGCGGCTGCGGATCTCCCGCGCGCTGTGGATGGCGAGCTTCTACGTGCTGTGGGACGCCGCGTGCCTGGTCGCGCTGCTCGGGCTGTGGATCGGGTCGGGGTTCGGCTGGGCGATCCACCGGCCGGCGTTCGAGCGCGCGCACTACCGGCTGGCGCGCCGCATGCTGCAGGTGCTGTTCTGGCAGGTCCGGTGGACGCTGCGGCTGCACATCGACATCGTCGACGCCGACCTCGGGACGGTCCTCACGGGTCGCCCGGTGGTCGTCGCGAGCCGGCACGCGGGACCCGGAGACTCGTTCATCCTCGTGCACGCCCTGCTCAACTGGTTCGACCGCGAGCCGCGGATCGTCCTCAAGGACACCCTGCAGTGGGACCCCGCGATCGACGTCCTGCTCAACCGCCTGCCCACGCAGTTCGTCACGCCCCGCAAGCAGCGCCGGGCGGGCGCCCCGAGCCAGGCGTCCGCGGTGGGCGACCTCGCCGAGGGGCTGGGTCCGCGAGGTGCGCTGCTGATCTTCCCGGAGGGCGGCAACTTCACGCCCCGGCGGCGGCGGGCCCGGATCGACGCGCTGCGACGCGACGGCCGCGCCGAGCTCGCGGTGCAGGCGGAGCAGATGACGAACGTCATGGCGCCGCACGCGGGCGGCGTGCTGTCCGCGCTCGACGAGGCGCCCGAGGCGGGCGTCGTGTTCGTCGGGCACACCGGGCTGGACCGGCTCGTCACCGTGCACGACATCTGGCGCGAGCTGCCGATGGACAAGCGGATCGTCATGAAGGGGTGGAGCGTCGCCCCCGAGGACGTGCCGCGCGACAGGGACGACGCCGAGGAGTGGCTGTTCGCGTCGTGGCGGCGCATCGACGAGTGGATCGAGGCGAACGAGCCGCCCGCGACGTCGGACGAGGCGCGTCAGGCGGCGTCGAGCACGTAGACGCGCGGGTGGTGGCCCTTGGCGTAGACGCGCAGCGTCTGCCGCAGGGTCCACAGGTCGGCGGCGTCCCGCAGGCACCGCTCCATGACCTTGACCTCGTGCGTGACGACGACGCACCGCGCCCCGGGTGCCGCGGCCGCGCGAGCGGCCCGCAGGACCCCGGCGTGCACCTCGGCGGCCTGGGCGTGCGCGCCGTGCAGGCCGCCCCACGGTGGGTCGACGAGCACGACGTCGAACCCGCCGGGACGCGCGAGGTCGTGACTTCCGGTCGAGATCGGTACCTCCAGGTCACGATCTCGGGCGGAAGGCACGATCTCGGCGGGGAGGGGGAGGAGGGCGTCGGCCTGGACGAGCGTCGCCCGGCTGCGGGCGGCCGCGAGGTTGGCGCGGGCCGCGTCGAGGGCGGCGGGGGAGTCGTCGACGCCGACGGCCGCCGCCGCCGGGCCGACGAGCAGGCGCTCGACCAGGAGCGTGCCCGACCCGCACATGAGGTTGAGCACCCGGTCGTCGTCGCGGACCCCGGCCAGGCGGACGATCGCGGCCGCGATCGTCGCGTTGAGCGCGCCGGGGTAGTCGGCGACGCGCCACGTGCGCGCGGACAGCGGCCGCGGGCCGACCCGGACGAGCACGTCCCACCCGGGGTCGGGGACGGTCGTCGCGCGTCCGCCGTGGGCCGTCGAACCGGCAGGGGCGCCGCGGCGGACGCGCAGCACGAGCTCGCCGTCCTGCGGGTCGTGGATCAGCCCCGTCGCCTCGTGCACCAGGGCCGCGAGCCGCTGGAACACCGCGGAGTCGGCACCCGCCGCCTCGAACCGGAACGACGACGACCCGGCGACGCGCAGCGACGCGTACACGGCGTCGACGATGCGGGCCAGGTGGTCGCCGCTCGTCAGCGAGCGCGGCCGGGGGACGTCGAAGTGCAGGACGACGTACGCGGCGACCGCGGTGCGCAGCCGCTGGACGTCGGCGAGGGGGCCGTCGAGCCGGACGGCGAGCGCGTCGTCGCGGCCCGCGACGTCGACGGGTGCCCGGCGTGGGGCGAGGGTCGTGACCACCTCGTCGTGCAGGACGTCGCGCAGGCCGGCGAGGAAGGTGAGCTCGACGAGCGTCGAGGGGGCGGGACGGCCGCTCTGCTGGCGCGTGTCGGCGGTGCGGGTCCCGCGCGCGCCGCTCCTGCCGCTCTGTCCGCCGCTCTGTCCGCCGGACTGCCCGCCGGACTGCCCGCCGGTGCCGCGCCGGCGCTGCTCGGCCGCGGTCCCGCGCCGCCGGTCCTTGCCGGAGCGGTCGTGCCCGCGAGGGCCGGGACGTCCTGCGCCGCGGCTCACGCGGGGACGGGCGCGAGCGCGCCGACGGCACGCAGCACGAACGTCTCGGTCTGCTCGACGGCTCGCTCGCGCTCGGGTCCGCGCTCGGGCACGCCGCGCCCGGACAGGCACGCGTTGACGAGCGGGACGGTGGTGTCGAGGTCCTGCTCGGGGAAGACGCCGGCGTCGATGCCCGCGGCGAGGATGCCGCGCAGGATCTGCTCGACGAGCACGACGTGCTCGCGGACGCGCTGCTGGGCGCCGCGGGACAGCACGGAGCGGAGCTCGGGCCCGGGGGCGACGTGGTAGACGCGGGTCAGCGAGGCCTGCTGGCGGACGTAGGTGCGCAGCTGCTCGACGGGGTCGTCGATGTCGTCGAGCGAGCGCTGCAGGGACGCCGTGTACTGCTCGGTCTCGTGGGTGATGAAGCCGAGGAGCAGCGACTCCTTGTCGGGGAAGTGGTTGTAGACGGCGGTGCGTCCGACGCCGGCGGCCTGGGCGATCTCGGCGAGCGTGATGGCGTCGAAGCCGCGCTCGGCCATGAGGGCGGACAGCGCGGCGAAGAGCTTGCTGCGCGTCTGCTCGCGGTGCTCGTGCAGCGACCCGCCGATGATCTTGGGCATGGTGACATGGTCGCACGTTGTGTCAGAAAAGCCGACCCGGGGTCCGCCCCCTGGTCACGTGGTGGTCGTCACCGTGCCCGCCGCACCCGGACGTCAGCCCGCCCGACCCCGGACGTCGGCCCGCCGCACCCGGACGTCAGCCCGACGCACGCGGCCGTGCCAGCACCCCGCCGATGAACCCCAGCACCGCACCCGTGAGGATGACCGGCACGCCCGTCGTCACGACCGGCGCCCCGACGACCGTCGACTCCACGACGAGCGCCCCGACCGCGAGCAGCGCGATGAGGATCGCCGACCCGCGGATCAGGCGCCCGCCCGACCCGTTGAGCCCCAGCAGCATGACCAGCGCGAGCACCGCCACGAGCACCGTCGACCCGATCGCCGCCGCCAGCCCGATCGCCACCTCGTCGCCGTCCGACGCCCGCTGCACCAGCAGCTCGAAGTCGACGACCCGGCCGCCCAGCCACGGCACGAGGGTCCCGAGGATCACCGCGATCGCGCCGAGCCACACGAACCACCGCTTGGCGACGGGCCGCCAGTCCCGCGCGGTCTGCGTGAGCGTCGCCTGCGCCTCGACGGACCTCGAGCCGTCGCTCGCGACGACCTTGACCGACCGCTGCGCCGTCGTCCCGCCCGCGGGCAGCGGTGCGTCGACCGTGAGCTGGACGCGGCCGACCTGGCCCGCGGGCACCGCGACCTGCGGGTGCGAGAACGTCAGGCGCGCCCGGCCGGAGTCGTCCGCCGCGGACAGGCTGACCTGCAGCGTCGACGCGCCCGCCCGGTTGTCGACGTCGACCGCGTACGTGCCCTGGCGGCCCTGCGTCGTGAGGTTCGCGGGCTGCACCAGCAGGCGGGCCGTCGTGATGGGCGCCGCGGGCGCGGTGACGTCGAGCATCCCCGTCGCCTCGACCTCGCGCTCGCCGTCGGTCACGACCACCGAGAACGGGCGCGACGCGGCGGTGCCGGGCGCCGGGGCGCTCGTGCGGACCAGCGCGTGCACCCGCATCGCCTTGCCGCCGGGCACGACGAACCGCGAGTGCCCGAACGAGAACGCCACCAGCCGCTGCGGGTCGCGCCCCGCGACCTCCACGCCGAGCCCGTCGTCCGCCGCGCGGTTGTCCACGATGACGTCGAACGCCGCCGTCTCCGTGCCGACCACGTGCAGGTGGCTCGGGTCGAGCCTGACCGTGAACGGCTCCGGCTCCTCCTCGGGCGACGTCCGCTGCACCACCGTGACGGTCGCGGACACCGGACCGTCCGGGTCCTCGCCCGTGACCGTGAGCTGCCGGGTGACGTCACGGCCCGCCTCGGGGGCAGGTGCGGTGAACCGGACCCGCACGTCGACCGCCTCGCCCGCGGGCACGTCGACCGACGGCGGCACGACGTCGGCGCGCACGACGTCCTCGGCGTCCTGCACGACCAGCGGGTAGTGGCGGGGGTGGTTCGCGGCCCGGTTGTCGAGCGTGACCGTGAACGACCCCGCGGTCTCGTCGGTGAGCTGCAGCAGGTGCGGCCGCGCGGTCATCGTCGGCGGCGGGCCGTACGGCGGGACGGTGAGGTGCACGGTGACCTTCGCGGCCTTCGTCGGGTCGAGCGACGAGCGCACCAGCACCGGCACCTCCAGCGTCTGCGCGACGACCAGGACCTCGGGCCGGGCCGCGAGCGTCACCGTCACGGCACGTCCCTCGCCGGGCATGAGGTTCGCGTCGTCGTGCGTGACGACCAGCCAGGGCGGCGGCGCGACCGCGTGCACGACCATCCCGTCGACCACCGGGGAGGCGTTCTTCAGCGACAGCGTGAACGAGCCGGGCGCGTCGGGGCCGACGACGACCGCCGCGTGGTCCGGGGACACGACCGGGACCTCCGCGCGCTCCTCGGGGCGCAGGTCCGACCCGGGTGCCGTCCCCGTCGCCGTCCCGGTGCCCGCGCCCGCGGCGCCGAACCCCGGGGTGCCGAGCGGAGACCCGCCGGCGTGCGCGGTCGTCGTGCCGGCCGCGGCCGGGCCGGACGCGGGCGCGCCCGTCGCGCCGGGCGGCCCGTGCTCGCCGTCCCAGCCGAAGTAGGTGTCGCAGACCCGGCAGAACTCCGCGGTGGGCGGGTTCGCCGTGCCGCACACGTCGCAGATGCGTTCGGCTGTCACCGTCGTCCCCCTCGACATCGTCAGGCTAGACCCGCGGCCCCCCGCGTGGCCTGCTCGAAAGGGAACACCTGCCGCCCGCACCGGTCCGGCGCGGGCGCGGGTCCCCGTGGGAAGGTGCCCGGCGACGCGCCGGAAGTACGACACGCGCACGACGAGTCTCTTCACCCGCGCGGACGGAACGGACGATTCGTACACTGGGGGGTCTGGCGGGGGGTGCTGGGCGCAGGTCTCGAGGGGAGAGTCATGTCGCAGCACGACACCGTCCGCGACGCCCACGAGCGTTTCGTGACGACGGGTCGGGTCCCCGGCCGCCATGTGCGCCGCCTCGTGGCCGACTCGTGGCGCCGCAGCGCCCGCAGCGGCGTCGACCCGGAGGTCCCCGCGCCACCCGTCGACATGGTCGGACGCACCCTCACGTCCTACCGGCGCGGGCACCCGCTGGCCGTCGCGATGCCCGTCGTGCGGGACCTGCTGGTCCGCCCCGGGCACGACGCCGGGTGGGTCGCCGCGCTCACCGACGACGCGGGTCGCCTGCTGTGGGTCGAGGGCGACCGGGACGTGCGGCACAAGGTCGAGGGCGTCGGGTTCGTCGAGGGCGCCGTGTGGCGCGAGGACTGCACGGGCACGAACGCGCTCGGCACGGCGCTCGCCACCGACCGGGCCGTCCAGGTCGTCGGGACCGAGCACTACGCGCGCCGGGTGCAGCCGTGGAACTGCGCGGCCGCCCCCGTGCGGGCCGCGTCGGGGCAGGTGCTCGGGGTGCTCGACGTGACCGGCGGGCCCGTCGTCGCGAGCGGTCTGGTGATGTCCCTCGTCCGCGCGACCGTCGCGGCCGTCGAGGCCGAGCTGGCCCGTGCCGCCCGGCCCGGGGTCGTCGAGGTGCCGACCGAGCGGGTCGTCGCGGTGCTCGCCGCGGGCGGCGCGTCCCGCGGGGCGCCGACCCCCGGTCGGCTGCGCGTCCTCGGTCCCGCCGTCCCGACCGTGCGGCTGGACGGCCGGGACGTGCGGCTCGGGCTGCGGCACGCCGAGATCCTGCTGCTCCTCGCGCACCACCCCGCCGGGCTGACCGCCGAGCAGCTCGCCGTGCTGCTCAGCGCCGACGCACTGTCCGACGTCACGGTCCGCGCCGAGGTGTCGCGACTGCGGCGGGTCGTCGGCCCCCTGCTGTCGCACTCCCGTCCCTACCGCCTGACCGTCCCGCTGCGCACCGACCTCGACACCGTGCACGAGCTGCTCGAGGTCGGAGACGTCGTCGGGGCGCTCGCCAACCACCCCGGTCTCGTCCTGCCGCGGTCCGTCGCGCCCGGCGTCGAGCGGCTGCGGGACGACCTGCAGGCCGACCTGCGCGCGGCGGTCCTCGCGAGCCCCGAGCCCGGCGTGCTGTCCCGGTGGGTCGCGTCCGACGAGGGGTCGGACGACTGGCAGGCGTGGCAGCGGCTCGCGGTCCTCGCGCCCCGCGGCACGCCCGCGCAGGTCCAGGCCCGCGGGCGGCTCGACCTGCTCGCCCGACGCCTCGCGGGCCGCGCGGGCTGACGTCCACCCGCGCGGCGTCCCGGCCGGCTGCACGGCGCCGACGGTCGTCGGTGCGCATCCCCGGGTGCAACGGTCGTGCAACGTCACCCGGCCTACCGTGACGACGTCGCGGCAACGACGCCGCGGCCGCGGGCGCGCCACGAGCCCCCGCCCGCGGACCTGTCAGGGAGGCGTGATGACCGTCTACGCACCGCCGGGACAGACCGACAGCCTCGTCGGCTTCCGGGACCGTTACGACCACTGGATCGGCGGCGAGTTCGTCGCGCCGGCCAACGGCCGCTACTTCGAGAACCCGAGTCCCGTCACCGGCCGCACGTTCACCGAGGTCGGCCGCGGTGACCACGACGACATCGAGCGCGCGCTGGACGCCGCGCACGGCGCCGCCCGGGCGTGGGGGAGGACGACCGCGACGGAGCGGGCCGTCATCCTCAACGCCGTCGCCGACCGCATGGAGGCGAACCTGGAGAAGCTGGCCGTCGCGGAGGCCTGGGAGAACGGGAAGCCGGTGCGCGAGACGCTCGCGTTCGACATCCCGCTCGCCATCGACCACTTCCGCTACTTCGCCGGCGCGATCCGCGCGCAGGAGGGGTCGATCTCCGAGATCGACGGCGACACCATCGCGTACCACTTCCACGAGCCGCTGGGCGTCGTCGCGCAGATCATCCCGTGGAACTTCCCGATCCTCATGGCGACCTGGAAGCTCGCGCCCGCGCTCGCCGCGGGCAACGCCGTGGTGCTCAAGCCGGCCGAGCAGACGCCCGCGTCGATCCTGCTGCTCATGGAGCTGCTGTCCGACCTCATCCCGCCGGGCGTCGTCAACGTCGTCAACGGGTTCGGGGTCGAGGCGGGCAAGCCGCTCGCGTCCTCGCCGCGCGTCCGCAAGGTCGCGTTCACGGGCGAGACGACGACGGGCCGCCTGATCATGCAGTACGCCAGCCAGAACATCATCCCGGTGACCCTGGAGCTCGGCGGGAAGAGCCCGAACATCTTCTTCGAGGACGTCGCCCGCGAGAAGGACGGGTTCTACGACAAGGCCCTCGAGGGCTTCGCGATGTTCGCGCTCAACCAGGGCGAGGTCTGCACGTGCCCGTCGCGCGCGCTCATCCAGGAGTCGATCTACGACGGCTTCCTCGACGACGTGAAGGCCCGCACCGAGGCCATGCGGCAGGGCGACCCGCTCGACACCGAGACCCAGGTCGGGGCGCAGGCGTCGAACGACCAGCTCGAGAAGATCCTGTCCTACCTGGACATCGGCAAGGCCGAGGGCGCCCGCGTCGTCACCGGCGGGCACCGCGCGGAGCTCCCGGGCGACCTGTCCGGCGGCTACTACGTGACGCCGACGATCTTCGAGGGCAAGAACTCGATGCGCGTCTTCCAGGAGGAGATCTTCGGCCCCGTCGTGGCCGTGACGTCGTTCTCCGACTACGACGACGCGATCAGCATCGCGAACGACACCCTCTACGGGCTCGGTGCGGGCGTCTGGTCGCGCGAGGCCGCGATCCAGTACCGCGCGGGACGCGACATCCAGGCCGGCCGGGTGTGGACGAACTGCTACCACGCGTACCCCGCGGCGGCCGCGTTCGGCGGGTACAAGGGCTCCGGCGTCGGCCGGGAGAACCACAAGATGATGCTGGACCACTACCAGCAGACCAAGAACCTCCTCGTGTCCTACACGCAGGAGTCGCTCGGGCTGTTCTGACGGGCGGGCGCGCGGCCGCGGCGGTGGGTCGGAGGGGAACCGCCGCCGCGGTCGTCCGGCCTGCCGGGGCGACAGGGTCGCCGTCGTCAGGCCTGCCGGGGCGACATGAAGGAGGCGGTCCGATGGGCCTGCCCGAACGGGTCGCGGCGACCGACGCCGCGCTCGACCTGCTGCGCAGCCTGCGCGTGCAGCACGGCGAGCTGATGTTCCACCAGTCGGGGGGCTGCTGCGACGGCTCCTCGCCCATGTGCTACCCGCAGGGCGACCTGCTGCTGGGTGACGTCGACGTGCACCTCGGCGACCTCGACCTGGGCGACGGCGCGCAGGTGCCCGTGTGGATGACGCGCGCGCAGTACGAGTACTGGAAGCACACGCACCTGACGATCGACGTCGTGCCCGGGCGAGGTGCCGGGTTCTCGCTGGAGGCGCCCGAGGGCGTGCGGTTCCTGCTGCGCTCGCGGCTGCTCACCGACGAGGAGTACCTCACGCTGCACGAGGCCGGGGTCGTCTGAGGACGTCATCGGTCGGGACGGACACGGGACGGACGGGGCGGCGACATCGCGGCGACGAGCGTCTAGCGTGCGGGCATGACGAGCGAGCCGACGACCGCACCCGCCGACCCCGCACCCGCCGCCGCCCCGGCGCCGCAGATCGAGCCCGACACCAAGGACTGGACGTGGGTGCTGCGCGAGCCGTGCCCCGAGTGCGGCTTCTCCGCCGCCGACGTCGACGTGCACGCCGTCGGGGGCACGGTCCGTGACCTCACGCCCCGCTGGGTGTCCGCCCTGAGCCGGCAGGACGCGCGCGTGCGGCCCGACGCGCACACGTGGAGCACGCTCGAGTACGGCGCGCACGTGCGCGACGTGCTGCGGGTGTTCGACGAGCGGCTGCGGCTGCTCCTCGAGGAGGACGACCCCGAGTTCGCGAACTGGGACCAGGACGCGACCGCGCTCGCGGACCGGTACGACCTGCAGGACCCGGTGGTCGTGGCGGACGAGCTCGCCGACGCGGCGGACGTCATCGCGGACCGCTTCGACTCGGTGCGCCCCGACCAGGTCGAGCGGCCGGGCCGCCGGTCCAACGGCTCGGTGTTTACGGTGCGCACGCTCGGGCAGTACTTCCTGCACGACGTGGTCCACCACCTGCACGACGTGCGCGCCTGAGGACGCCGCCGCAACTTTTGTCCACAGGGTTCGTCCACAGCGGTGTGCAAAGGACGCCCGCCGTGTGGACAGGTGAAGCGTTTCGCCTCTGACCTGCGGGTCCGGCGTGTCCCTCCGACGCGCCGGGCTTCGCGCTCGTGCGAAACATCCCGGCAGCAAAGCCGGGCTAGGGTCCGCGCATGCACCTCGCCGAGGTCCTCCCCGCGCACCTCGCCGGTCGGCACGTCCTCGTCCTGCCGGCCGGGACCGACGTCCGCACGCTCGCGCAGGCCTGGTTCCCGGGCGCGACGTGGGAGCGGCGACCCACCGACCCGGCCGACACCCCCGTCGTCGCGCGCCCCACCGGCGCCCGGTTCCGGGGCATCGTCGCCGAGGCGCCCCGCCCGACCACCGGCGTCCTGCGCCTCGACGCCGCGACCGCCGTCGACGGACCCGTGCTCGTCGACGAGGCCACCTCGCGGGCCCTCGGGCTCGGCGCGCGGGAGCTCGACGCGTGGGTGCTCGTGGCCGACGACGGCGGGGCCGGGACGGGGGGCGTCGCGGCTGCGGACGGCGCAGCCGCGGGCGGCGTGCCCGTGCCCGGCCTGCACGACCTCGCGCTCGGCTGGACCGTCGCCGCCGCCCGCCGCGCCGCCGGTGCCGTCCTGCCGTCCGACGGGTCCCGGGTCGTCGCACCCGACCCCGCGTCCGCCGTCGACCTCACCCTCTGGTCGGCCGTGCCGCTCGCCCCGCAGGACGTCGTGCCGCTCGTCCGGCCCGCGTTCGGCGGCGCACGCATCGGCCCCACCGACGTCCCGCAGCCCGCCGTGTCCGACCCCGGCGCGCAGCCGTTCTCGCTCGCGGCGACCTTCGAGTACGACGGCGTCGTCACCGTGCGCGCCGCGCGCGCCCGCGAGGTCCCGCTCGTCCTGTCGACCGTCGACCAGCGGCAGTACGGCACCTGGGCCTACCACGTGGTGTGGCAGCCGCCGGACCCGAGCGAGCTGCACGTCGAGCACCCGTCGCAGCTGCACGTCATCGCCCGGTCGCGGGTCAGCCCGTCCGTCGCGCGCGTGACCGCGACGCTCTGGCGGGTCGCGGGCGGCACCGTCGTCGACAGCGGCGGGTTCGCCGTCCCGCCCGAGGAGCTCGCGGAGCGCGCGCGGACCGACCTGCGCTGACCGGCTGGCCGACGGGCGCGCGGACCAGCCGGCTGACGGGCGCGCGGACCGGCGGGCCCATGGGCAGGGGGTGCCGCCGTCGGTGCGGCCCGGGCCGTCAGAGGAACGGGTCGCTGCCCGCCGGCACCAGGTCCACCTGCACCGACGGGTGCGCGCCGCGGCCCTCGGTGAAGATGACCCCCCGCAGCGGCGGGACGTCGTGGTAGTCCCGGCCCCAGCCGAGCAGCACGTACCGGTCGTCCACGAGCTGGTCGTTCGTCGGGTCGATCTCGACCCACCCCGCCCCGGGCGCCCACGCCGACACCCACGCGTGCGACGCGTCGGCCCCGCGCAGCTTCTCCCGGCCCGCGGGCGGGCGGGTCTCGATGTACCCGCTCGAGTACCGGGCGGGCAGCCCGTGCAGCCGCAGCGCCGCGATCATCAGGTGCGCGAAGTCCTGGCACACCCCGGCACGCTGCGCGAGGAGCTGGTCCTGCGTCGTGTGGACGGTCGTCGAGCCGGACCGGTACGCGAGCTCGGTGCGGATGCGGTGGGCCAGGTCGACCAGGACCTCGCCGATCGGGCGCCCGGGCGTCATCGAGGGCGCGGCCCAGTCGCGCACCGCGTCCGTGCGGCGCACGTGCACCGACGGCAGCAGCGACTCCCGGAGCCGCACCAGCGCCTGCTCGTCGACCGTCGCGACGCCCTCCCGGACGGCCTCGACGACCTCCTCCCACGGCATCTGCGGCAGCCGCTCCGGCTCGGGGGCCGAGCGCGTCACCTCGATCGTCGAGCGGGACGTCACCGTGAGCCGGGTGTGCGGCTCGGTCACCCCGAAGTACGTCGTGCGGTTGCCGAAGTAGTCGACGTGCGCGGCCGTGTCCGCGGGCAGCGGGTCGATCTCCAGGGACGTCGCGAGGCACGCCTGCCCGGGGACGTCGCGCGGGGTCAGCGTCGTGCGGCCGTACGAGTCCGTGACGGGCTGCGCGTACGTGTACGTGGTGCGGTGCACCAGGTCGTAGGTGCGGCTCATGCGGGGGAGTCCCAGAGGTCCTCGAGCGCCTGGCTCGGCGCGGGGCGGACGAAGTGCACCTTCTCGATCTCGTCGGCGGCGGCGTGCAGGCGCCAGCGCATCGACTCCAGCGTCTCGGCGAGCCGGACCCGGCGGCCGTCCGCGTCGACCTCGGCCGCGGCCTGCGGGTCGAGCTCCTCGACGAGCGCGACGACGTCGCCGATCAGGTGGTCGCGCTGGTCCGTCGGCACGTGCGCGACCGGCACCGCGGCGAGGTCCTCCGTGAGCCGGTCGAGCTGGTAGGCGAGCGAGCGCGGGTTGGTGCGGTCGAGCAGCAGCAGCTCCAGGACCTGCGGCACGCGCGCCCCCGACTGGTAGCGGCGGCGGGCCGTGATGACCGACTCGTGCGTCGTGAGGACGGACTCCAGGACCAGGCGGTCGACCGTCGCGGGCCGCTGCTCGACGAGCGTCGCCTGCAGGCTCTCGACCAGGTGCTGCGCGCGCTCGACGCGCCGCCCGGCGTCGAGGAGCCGCCAGCCGACGTCCCGGACCAGGCCTTCCGCCGCGATGCCCGCGATCGCGAGCAGGCCCTCCAGGACGCCGTCGAGCGCGGGCCGCAGCCCGGCGGTCACGGCACGCAGGTCGACGTCGGCACCCCCGGGCGCGACACCCCCGGACGCGGCACCCGGCGACACGGCGCCCGCCGGCGCGCCGGTCGCGTCGCTCGTCGAGGCTCGGGACGCGGCCGCACCGCGCGACCGGGCGCGCTCGTCCTGCAGCGCGCGCTCGATCCGCGCCAGCGGGCCGAACGTGTCCGTCGAGAGCTGGTCGCGCACCGCCGCGGCGCACCCCGCGAGCCGCCGCACCGACCGCGCGACCGTCCCGGCGACGCTCGGGTCGAGCGCGAGCGCCCGCAGCGCGGGCGGACCGGCCGGGGCGCGGCCCGGGGTGTCGCCCCCGGCGCGCTCGGCGGGCAGCGCGGCCGGGGTCAGGCTCGCGAGCAGCACCGCGAGCGCCCGGCCCCCGACCGACGCGGGCCGCCGGTGGAAGTCGTCCCAGCGGTCGGCGACGACGCGCAGCACGCGCGCCTGGTCCTCGGCCCGCTCGGCGTAGCGACCCATCCAGTAGAGGTTCTCCGCGGTGCGCGGGGAGATGCCCGTCGCGGGGATGCGCGCCACGACCGCGTCGGCGGAGACCTCGTCCGGCGGGGCGTCGGGGGCCGTGTCGGGCGTGGGCGACGCGAGCACCCAGACGTCCTTCGCGGTCGCACCCGTCGCCGACGACACGACGTGCCCGGTCGCGACGCGGGCCAGGCCGCCCGCCATGACGGTGTACGACGAGCGCTGCGCGACCGCGAACGTCCGCAGCACCGCCGCGCGCGGCCCCAGGTCGGCCGGGCCGACGCCGTCCGCCGCGGGCAGGTCGCTGCCCACCCCGACGGGCGTGCCGTCGACGACGGGCCCGGCCGGGCCGACGGGCTCCTGCCCGACCCACGCCCACGGCTCGGCGCTGATCCGGGCCGCGACCTCGGCCCGCTCCCGGTGGGACAGCGTCCAGCCGAGGATCGTGCCGACCGCGGAGCCGCGCACCGTGGGCAGCACGACGAGCCGGTCCAGGTGCGTGACCACGTGCTGCAGGCCCGTCGGGTCGCCGCACCACCACGTCGGGGCCGACGGCAGCAGCAGGTCCTCGTCGAGGACGGTGCGTGCGAGCCGCGGCAGGTACGCGAGCAGCGCCGGGTTCTCCAGGACCGAGCTGCCGAGCGGGTTGACGACGCTCACCGTGCCCGCCCGCACGGCCCGGACCAGCCCGGGCACGCCCAGCCGGGAGCCCGTGCGCAGGTCGAGCGGGTCGCACCACTCGGCGTCGACGCGGCGCAGCACCACGTCGACCCGCTCCAGGCCGTCGAGCCCGCGCATCCACACGCGGCCCTCGCGGACCAGCAGGTCGGTGCCCTCGACGAGCGGCAGGCCGAGCATCGACGCGAGGTACGCCTGGTCGAACGCCGTCTCGCTGCCCGGGCCCGACGACAGCAGGACGACCCGCGGCTCGTCGGCGTCGCGCGGGGCGGCGTCCCGCAGCGCCTGGCGCAGCGCGTGGAAGAACGGGCCGAGACGCTGGATCGACGCCTGCCGGTACACGCCCGACAGGACCTGCGCGACGACCCGGCGGTCCTCCATCGCGTATGCCGCACCCGACGGCGCCTGCGTGCGGTCGGCGACGGCGCACCAGCCGCCCGACGCGTCCCGGACCAGGTCGGTCGCCGTGAGGACGAGCTCGCGGCCGCCCGGCATCCGCAGCCCGTCGACCTGCCGCAGGAAGCCGGGGTGGGACAGGACGGTCGTGGGGGGCAGCAGCGGGTCGGTGAGCAGCCGGCGGGCGCCGTAGACGTCCTGCAGGACGGCGTCGAGGAGCTCGGCCCGCTGCACGAGCGCCGCGTCGAGGTGGGTCCATTCGGCGTCGTCGACCACGACCGGGACCGGGTCGAGCCGCCACGGGTGCGCGGCGCCGTCCGGGCTGTCCGCGCCGTACGTGACGCCGTGGTCCGCGAGCAGCCGCTCCGCCGCGGCGCGGGCCCGCGCGAGGTCGGCGGTGCTCGGCTCGTCGGCGGGGTCGACCAGGCGCGCCCAGTCGGGCCGGAAGTCGTCGAGCGCCCCGGCCGCTGCGGCCGGCGCGGTCCCGTCGTCGGGCGCGGCGGGCCGCCCGGGCGTCGAGAGCAGGTCGGTCACCCGAAGAGTCTGACCCATGAGGCGCGCCGGCCTGGGCCGATGCCCGCTCGCGCCGCCCGCGAGTTCGCCGGTCCGCCCCGAGCTCGCCGGCCCTAGCCGGCGAAGTCGACCCGAACCAGCGAACTCGCCGACCGGTGGGGTGGTGGGGGAGCGGGTGGGTGAGGCGGGGGGTGGGGGGACCGGGGGCGGGCCTGGTGGAGTGGTCAGCCGCCGCGGTTGGGGGGCTCGAAGTGGATGCCGTCGTGGCCCGCGCGCTCCTCGCCGCGGATCACGTGCATGACCGCGTTGATGAGCGCCAGGTGCGTGAACGCCTGCGGGAAGTTGCCCAGGTGGCGGCCCGTGCGGGTGTCGATCTCCTCCGCGTACAGGTTGAGCGTCGACGTGAACGACAGCAGCCGCTCGCACAGCGCCCGCCCCCGCTCGAGCTCCCCGATCTCGACCAGCGCGCTGACCAGCCAGAACGAGCAGATCGTGAACGTCCCCTCCTCGCCCTCCAGCCCGTCGTCGGTCTCCTCGACGCGGTACCGCAGGACGAGGCCGTCGACCGTGAGCTCGTCGGCGATGGCTAGGACGGTCGCGCGCACGCGCGGGTCCTCGGGCGGCAGGAACCGCAGCAGCGGGACGAGCAGCAGCGACGCGTCGAGGGCGTCGGACCCGTACCGCTGCACGAACACGCCCCGGTCGTCGACGCCGTTCGTGCAGATGTCGGCGTGGATCTCCGCGGCGAGCTTGCCCCACTCCTCGGCGAAGTCGTGCTCGTCGTGCATGCGGGCCAGCCGGGCGCCGCGGTCGAGCGCGACCCAGCACATGAGCTTCGACGCCGTGAAGTGCTGCGGCTCGCCGCGCACCTCCCAGATGCCGCGGTCGGGCTCGTGCCAGTGCCGGGTCGCGGCCTCGACCTGCCGCTTCAGCACCGGCCACAGCGACTCGGGGAGCTGCTCGCGGGACTTCGCGTGCAGGTACACCGAGTCGAGCACGGCACCCCAGACGTCGTGCTGGCGCTGCTCGAAGGCCGCGTTCCCGACGCGCACCGGCGTCGCGCCCTCGTACCCCGTGAGGTGCGTGAGCTCGGCCTCGTCGAGCCGCTCCTCGCCGCCGACGCCGTACATGATCTGCAGGTCCTTGTTGTCCCGGCAGACGTCGTGGATGAACGCGAAGAAGTCGTTCGCCTCCCGGTCCAGGCCCAGCGTGTACAGGCCCCACAGCGCGAACGTCGAGTCCCGGATCCACGCGTACCGGTAGTCCCAGTTCCGCTCCCCGCCGGGCGTCTCCGGCAGGCTCGTCGTGGAGGCCGCCAGCAGGGCGCCCGTCGGCGCGTACGTCAGGCCCTTGAGCGTGAGCGCGCTGCGCTGCAGGTACGTGCGCCACGGGTGGTCGGGGAAGACGCCGAGCGTGATCCACTCCCGCCAGTACTCCTGCGTGCGCCAGAGCTGGTCGGCGGCCTGCTCCCACGTGCGCGGCGCGGGTAGCGGCGACCAGGACAGCGCGACGAACGCCTTGTCGCCGTTGACCATCCGGGTGCGCGCCGACGCGGTCCGGCCGTCGATCCCCAGGCGCAGGCTCGACGTGAGGCGCAGCGCCAGACCGCCCTCGCCGTTCGCGCCCACCGCACCCGGGTCGCCGTCGTCGAGCATCGTCTGCACCGCGTGGTAGTCCGCGTCCGTGTAGTCCCACGTGGCCCGGCGGCGCCCGTAGTCGGGTGCGGGCTCGCACTCGACCTGCAGGTCGACCGTGCCGCTCACGCACGTGACCGTGCGCAGCAGGATGTGCTCGGCGTCGTCGTCCGTGGGGGTGCGGCGGTGCGTCGCGGACCGCTCCTCGGTGTTGTGCCACGGCCCCATGACCATCGCGTCGCGCACGACCAGCCAGCCCGTCGGCGTCTGCCACGTCGTCTCCAGGACGAGCGTGCCGGGCAGGTAGCGGCGGGCCGTCGGGACGCGCACCCCGTGCGGCCCCACCCGGAACGAGCCGGCGGCCCGGTCGAGGATCGCCGCGAACACGCTCGGGGAGTCCGGCCGCGGCACGCACATCCACTCGACCGCGCCCGCGGGGGAGATCAGGCAGTTCGACTCGCAGTCGGACAGGAACGCGTAGCTCGCGATCGCCGGGAACGGGGAGCGGTGCGGTACGTCCGACGCGTGGTGCGGCCGGGCGAGCGCCGTGTCGGCCCGGGACGGCGGCGGGGGTGGGGGGACGGGGGCCATCACCCCAGCGTCGTCCTTCTCGGTGTCGTTGTCCGCACGGACGTGTTGCGGTCGTGTGACGTGCGACGACGGTCGGCGCCCGGCCGCAGGTGTGCCAGCATCGTCGCCGTGCCGCCGACCGTCGCCCGCAGGAGGACCGGCCCGTGCCCTCGTACCGCGTGACCGCGACCGTCGGGCTGCTGCGCCCCGGCACCGATGCCGCCGCCGTGCTGCCCGCGGCGGTCGACGCCGCGCGTCCGCTCGCGACCGTCGAGGCGTTCGACGTCGGCGTCGTCCGCGGTCAGGCACGCGTGACCGTGCGGTTCGAGTCCGACGGCGACGGCGCGGCCCGGCGCGCGGCACGGGCGGTCCTCGAGCGGCTCGACGAGCTCGCGGAGACGGAGGACGGGAGCGTCACGCGCCGGTACGGCAACCGGTGGTACCCGCTGCGGCGCCCGGGCCGGTCGGGGGTCCTGCCGCCCCACTGACGCGGTCGCCAGGGCGACGACAACCCGCCGAGGTCGGCAGGTCGGCGTCAGCCCGACGTGACCGCCCGGCGCACCGCGTCGACCGTCGCCGCGACCTCGCCCGCGTCCGTGCCCCAGTTGCTCACCGAGAACCGGATGACGTCCCGGTCGCGCCACCGGGACGTGTACGCGTACGCCACGCCCTCGTCGCGCAGCGACTGGGCGACGGCCTGCGTGGTGGCGTCGTCGGCCAGCGCGACGCACACCTGCGTCCAGACGACCTCGTTGACGACCTCGACGCCGTCGATCGTCGCGAGCCCCGCGGCGAGCGCGGCCGCGCCATCGCCCAGCCGGTCGACGAGCTCCGCGACGCCCTGCCGGCCGAGCCACGCGAGGGTCGCCCAGACGGGCACGCCGCGCGAGCGGCGCGACATCTCCGGGACGGTCTCGTGCGGGTCGGTCGACTCGGCGGCGACCAGGTAGCTCGCGCGGATGCCCAGCGCGGTGCGGGCCGCGACGGGGTCGGCGACGACCGCGATGCCGCTGTCGTACGGCACGTTGAGCGTCTTGTGCGCGTCGGTCGCCCACGAGTCCGCGGTCTCGTACCCGTGCGTCAGGTGCGCGTACCGGGGAGACGCCGCGGCCCACAGCCCGAACGCGCCGTCGACGTGCACCCACGCCCCGGCCTCGTGCGCGACGGCGACCGCCGCGCCGACGTCGTCGAACGCGCCCGAGTGCACGTTGCCGGCCTGCAGGCACACGATCGCGGGACCGTCGCCGTCGGCCAGGGCGTCCGCGAGCGCGTCGACGACGATGCGCCCCTGGTCGTCGGACGGCACGAGGCGCGCGGCACCGAGCCCGAGGTAGCGCGCCGCGAGGTCGACCGAGCCGTGCCGCTCCGTCCCGGCGACGAGTCGGACCCGTGGCGCACCCGTCAGCCCGGCGGTGTTGACGTCCCACCCGACGGCCCGCAGCACGTGCTCGCGGCCCGCGGCGAGCCCGACGAGGTTCGCGGTCGTCGCCCCCGTCACGAACCCGACCGCGGACGCCGCCGGCAGCCCCAGCAGGTCGAGCAGCCACTGCCCGGCGAGGTCCTCGACGGCCGTCGTGCTGGGCGAGGCGTACCGCATGCCGCCGTTCTGGTCCCACGTGCTCGTGAGCCAGTCGGCGGCGAGCGCCACCGGGTACGTGCCGCCGATGACCCAGCCGTAGAAGCGCGGCGACTGGCTCGCGAGCAGGCCCGGCTCGACGGCGTCCGCGAGGCGCTCGAGGACCTCGCGCGGGTCCTGCGTCGTCGCGGGCAGGTCGCGGCCGAGCGCGTCCTTGACCTCGTCGGCGTCCGACGCGGGTGGGATGGGCCGCTCGGGGACCTGGTCGAGCCACTCGACCGCGCGGTGCCGGGCGGCGTCGAGCAGGTCGCGGTAGTCGTCGGTCGGGCTCACCGGGCACCTCCGGCCCTCGGGGACCGCCGGCCGTCGGGCGTCGTCCCGCGTCGGGCGCCGTCGCCCGCGGAGGTCCGCATGCTCCGGAGTGTTCTCCCGCGCCCGGGGCCCGTCAACGCGCGCGGCGGGTGGAAGACGACGTCGCCGGGCGGTGGAGCGGGCGTGGTGCGGGGCCGGGCGCGTCGTGCGACGCCCGGCCCCGCACCTTCGCTCAGCCGCGCGGCAGGGCGCCGGGCAGCGGCGGCACGACCGGCGGGAGCGCACGCTCGGGACCCGCCCGACGTCCGGCGTCGGGTGCCGCACCGACGAACGGCTGCTCGTCGCCGACGCACACCGTGCCCTCGGCGGGCAGGGTGCCGTCGAGCAGGTAGGCGCCGACCGCGCCGGTCACGCATGCGGACGTCCCGTACGCGGTGTGGCCCCAGCTGTCGCTCGACAGCAGCCGGCTGCTGCCGAGGACCGCGTCGGCACCGACGGCGCCGTCGTAGTTCGTCGCCGGGTCCCAGTAGTTGCCGACGACGAGCACGGGGTGCGCGCTGCTGCGCGTGAACGGGCCGCGGTAGGCGTCCTCGTCCTGCACGGTCCACGTGGACGACGCGCAGGGTGCCGACGCCCACGTCCACAGCGGTCCGAAGCCGGGCGCCTCGGCGTCCGCCCGGTCGGCGGCACGGGTCCAGCCGGACGCCTTCGCGGGGTTGAGGCCGTCGGTGCAGAGCACCGACTGGAACGCGTCGAGCCCGTTCGGGTACGGGAAGCCGAGGCCCAGGGCTGACTCCCGCGCCGCGGACTGCTCGGCGGCGGCCTGCTCGGACTCCTGCAGTGCCCGGTACCGCTCGACGAGCCGCGCGCTCGCGTCCTGGTGCGCCGCGCCGGCCGGGTCGCCCGCTGCGGCGAGGAGCGAGGCGACGAGCGTGAGGTCCGCGTCGACCCACCGCCAGCCGTCGGGCGCGTACAGGTCGCCGAGCAGGAACGACACGAGCAGCGGGTACGTCAGGGTGACGACGAGCTCGCCCGTCTCCGGGTCGACGACGTCGAGCGGCGCCTGCTTGAGGGCGTCGACGATCGCGTCGTACCCGGACACCGGCTCGCCGAACGACGCGAACGTGCACGCCTCCGGCCCGGCGGCGCCGCACCGCTCGAGGACCTCCTGCAGGGCCTTCCACGCGCCCTCGCCCGAGCGCAGCCGCTGGGTCTGCGGGACCGACGCGGTCGCCTTCGTCCCGGCCCACGCCGTCGGGTCGAGCACGCCGTCGATGACGAGCGCCCGCACCCGGTCGGGGAAGAGGTTCGCGTACACGCTGCCCAGGTACGAGCCGTACGAGAAGCCCAGGTAGCTGAGCTGCTGGTCCCCGAGCGTGCGGCGCAGGACGTCCATGTCCCGGGCGACCTCGGCCGTCGACATCGAGCCGGAGAGCGGCTTGCCCTGCGTCGAGCACGCCCGCCCGAACGCCTCGGACGACGCCACGAACGCCTTCGACTCGGCGTACCCGACGGGGAACGGCACGTTCATCCCGGCGAGCGCCGCGGCCTGCTGGCCGACGTCCTTGAAGCACTGCACGTTGCTGCTGTAGTTGGTGCCACGCGGGTCGAAGCCCACGACGTCGAACCGGGCCAGCAGCTCCGGGTCGAGGAACTGCGGCGCGGCGGCCGCGATCTCCACGCCCGAGCCGCCGGGGCCGCCCGGGTTGAGGAACAGCGTCCCGATCCGCCGCGCCGGGTCCGTCGCGGGGATCCGGAGCAGCGCGACCTCGGTGGTCGCACCGCGCGGCTCGTCGTAGTCGAGCGGCAGGGCGACGACGCCGCACTGCGCGGTCGGCGCGAACAGCGGGCTGCAGTCGAACCACCCGGGGTCGGGTGCCTTGACGCGGTCGACCCGGGCGGCCTCCGCACGGCTCGTGGTGTCGCCCCCACCCGGCCGGGCCGCGGTCGCGGCCGGTGCCGCGAGGGCGGTGACGGTCAGGCTGACGGTGAGTGCGGCGCCGGCCGCGAGCAGAGTTCGGACAGGACTGCGCAACGGCATGGATCCCCCTGTGACGTGCCGTCGGACACCCCCTGCGCCCAGTGGACCGGCACGCGCCGGGCCCACCCTGCCCGGTCTGTCCGACGCCGGACAAGGTGCCCGGCGCGACGGCGCGACGACCTTCACGGAACGTCCCCATGCGGGCGTCCGCGCTCGGCGCGACACTCGACGGCATGGACGTCATGACGTGGGTCGACGGGTACGAGCGGGCGTGGCGCGGCAACGACGCCGCAGGTCTCGACCGCCTGTTCACGCCCGACGTGCGCTACCTGCGGTCCGCGTACGACGAGGGCCTGCGGGGCATCGACGCCGTGCGTGACTTCTGGCCCGAGGACACCCCGTTCACGATGAGCGCGGCGCCCGTGGCCGTGCAGGGCGAGACCGCGGTCGTCCGGGTCGAGGTGCACTACGGCGGCGACGAGCCGCGCGAGTACCGCGACCTGTGGATCCTGCGGTTCGCGCAGGACGGCCGCGTGCGGCACTTCGAGGAGTGGGCGCACTGGCCGGGCATGGCGGGCGCGACGGACTGACCACCGGGCCCGGGGTCGGAAAATGGCCCGGCCCGCCGGACGGTCGGCGTCGTAGCCTCGCCGGATGACCGCCGGCTACGTGCGCCCGACCTTCACCGAGCCGACCTACCGCGACGAGCACGGTGAGCCGTTCACCTACGGCGACCGGTGGGGCATGGCCGGCCCGCCCGAGGACACCTACTCGCGCGACTCGCACCCCGAGCGCTTCGCCCCGCTGCACGCCGTCGCCGACGCGCTCGTCGCGCACCTCGTCGCGACGTACGACGTCGAGGCCGTCCGAGACGACGCCGCGCTCGCGGACGTCCGTCGCGACGTCCTGCCGCTGCTGCGCGCGGTGCGCCTCGTCCCGGCCGCGGCTGATGCCGCCCCGTTGACCGTCGGCTGGACGGACTACCCGGGGGTCGTCGTCCGGGCCGGCGCCCTGTTCGAGGGCTGGCTGCCGCACTGCGGGTGCGACGCGTGCGACGAGACGGCGGCCACCGTGGCGGGACAGGTCGAGGACCTCGTGCTGGGCGTCGCTCGCGGGCGGCTGCAGGAGACCGCGAGCGCCGGGGCGGTCGGCCACCGGCTCGACACCGACGACGGGTGGTCGTCGTCGACGGGCGACGGCTCGCACGTCGCGGCTGCGCGGCTCCGGGAGGCCGAGCGTCGCCTCGCGGCGCTCCCGGACGGGTGGCAGCCGTGGCCGCTGCGCGCCGGGCGCCGGACGGGCTGACCCGCGGGCGCGGTCGTCGGCGCCGCCGCGGCGGTCACGGGGCGCGGAGGTCGGCGGCGTCCTGCGGGTGGTTCCCGTACTTGTCGCGCAGGAAGTTGCCGGTGGTGCTCAGGTCCGCCGTCAGGCGACGGTGGCGGCTCGCGTCGAGGGCGTCGGCCTGGACCGCGAGGATCCGCAGCTGCTCGGCCAGCTCCTCGTCGGGGGTGCGCCCGTCGGGCTGCCGCTCGCGCACCTGGCTCGGCGGGATCGCCAGGTAGCTCGTGAGGACGGTGGGCAGGTACCGCCGGGTCATGGCGTCGAGCTCGTACTCGAACCGCGGGTCCGCGGTGGGCTCGCGCTGCTCGTCCGCGATCACGGCGTCCAGCACCTGGCAGATGTGCAGCACCGTCGGGTGGGCGTCCGCGGGCAGGCGGTGCCTGTTCCGGTCGGCGAGCGTGCGGACCCGGGCCACCGCCGAGGGCAGGTGCACCGACGCCTCGACGACCGTGTGCTGCGGGCGGGCGCGCTCGACGACGACGGACGTCGCGGCCGGGTCGCGCTTCCACCACCGTCGCCGTGCCGGCAGCCACAGGTCCCGCAGGTGCCAGGAGCGGACGCCTGAGGCGCCCATGGCCGTCAGCGCGAGCAGCGCGGGCCACCCCCAGAACCCGTCGAGCACGAACACCGCCACGGAGAACGCCGCGGCGTAGAGCAGGCCCTCGAGCGTCGCCCGGAGGTTCTTGCGCACCGCGCCGATGACGAGCACGAGGTAGGCGAGCAGGGGCAGGAAGACGAAGACGGCCGCCACCTTGACGGCGTTGCCGAGCGTCAGTCGCGACACGGTCAGCTCCTCCCGACGTGTGCCGTGGCGGCGTCCAGCGCGCGGTCCACGGCCTCGATGAGCTCGACGTTGGTCGTCCTCGCCACGTCGAGCGCCAGGTAGCCCTGGACCGCGACGGCCATCTGCGTCGTGAGGTCCTGGTGACGTCGGCGCACGGGGAACAGCGCGTCGGACTCGAGGGTGGCCGCGTCGTCGCTCCTGCCCTGGGACCGCAGCGCGGCGACGTGCCGCTCGAGGCCGTCGCACAGGTGGCGGACCAGGACGGCCGCCTCGGCCAGCCGCACCATCGCCTGCCACAGGGCGTCGTGCTCGGTCCGGATGGCGGCGTTCTCGCGTCGCAGGTCGTCCTGCTCGGCCAGGAGGGCGTGGACGACGGCACGGAGCTGCCCCGGCGCCGCGAGCGTCGTGCCCGCGCGTGCCGCCGCGCCCGCGCCGCTCCCGGACAGCGCCGCCGCGGGACGCCGGAGGATCCGGCCGGCCGCGTCGCCGACCTGCCGCATCGGCTCGTCCCCCAGGCGGCAGAGACGGGCGACCGCAGTCGGGAGCTCCGGGCCGTGCAGGGGGGTGTCGAGCAGCGCGTCGAGCAGCGCCTGCGCCGTCGCGGCGTGCTCCTGCTGCGCCTCGGCGTCCACGAGCACCAGGTCGCCGACCTTCTCCGGCCGGTGGACGTGCAGGTCCGACATGTGCCCTCCCCGAGCACTCGGTGTCTGACCCGATCATCTCAAACCCCAGCGCGGAACGGACCTGCGGATGACGGGAGGCTCTCGCGGCCGGGGCCGAGAGGGCGGTCAGGAGCCGGTGACGTCCCGCGCGGCGTCGACCATGCGCGTCGCCCATTCGACGGCCTTCGTGGCGTCCGTCCGGCTGATCGGTCCGGCCTGGTACTGGGCCGCCGTCTTCAGCCCGAGGAGCCGGCGGAAGGTCGACTCGAGCGCCTTGCCTGCGGGACCCGCGGCGGCAAGCTCCGGCGCGGCGGAGCGGTGGTCCTCCGCCTTGCCGGTCCGGCCCGTCAGCTGGAGGCAGATCGCGTCCTTGGCGTTGATGCCGGCGAGCACCGCGGACGACGCCGCGGCGGTGTGGAGCTCCATATCGAGCTCCAGGCCGGCGGCGTCGAGAAACTCGCGCGCCTTGCGGAGGTGGCTGAGCGCGTCATCTCGGGCGCCCACGTCAGGCGGCCTTCGGCGCCGGGACCAGGGCGATCGACCCGACGACCGCGCGCCCGTCGCGGCGGATCTCGCTCAGGAGGCGCTCGCCGGCCGCTGCCATGGCCTGAAGCTCGTCGCGGGACCGGTCGACGATCTCGCACGGGTTGCCGGTCCAGCGGGTGACGCGCGCCGCGAGATCCGTGACGTTCGCCTGCCAGTCGGCGTCATCGGTGTCCACGTCGGCGGGACGGATGACGAGCAGGTCGACGTCGCTGGCGATGCCGCCGTCGCCCCGCGCGGTGGACCCGAAGACCACGACTCCGTCCGGGGGGCTCGCCCAGCCGCCGGCGTGCTCGGCGATCCGGTGCCACAGCTCGTGGCGCAGGGAGGTGAGCGCCGCGACGGCGGAGGCGGCGACGTGCTCTCGGTTCAGCGAGAAGAGCGACGCGGCCCCCGCCGGGGTCCGGTCGACGAGGCCGGAGTCGGTGAGCTGAGCGAGGATGCGCGCGACGCGCGACTGGGAGACGCGGGGGCGGGTGAGGTCGGCGACCGCACGGCCGGTGAGCGGCGTCGAGGTGGACGCGAGCACGGCGAGCACCGGGCCGTGGGCGGAGGGCACCACGTCGGCGATCGGGTTCGAGACGTCCATCATCCGCTCCAAGTGAGTCGTGCAGTACTCACATGAAAACTATAGTACTCATGCGTCCCGCGTTCAGCGCGGTTGTCGGCCAGCGCATCGGCGGAAGAGACCCAGCGGCGCTCCGAGAGACGGTGGCAGCGGCGGCGCCGCACTGGCCGGGGTGGTGACCTGGGAGCGGGTGACGGGAATCGAACCCGCGCCATCAGCTTGGGAAGCTGAAGTTCTACCATTGAACTACACCCGCGTGACGACGATCCGTCGTCGGCCCGGACAGCATACCCGGCACGACGAGACCCGCGAAGCCAGGTCCCGCGGCGGGCGTCCCGGAACGCCGGACGACCGGGATCGGCGCGTGAGAGGGTCGGCCGCATGACCGCCGTGCTCCGCCCCTACCAGCCCGTCGACCTGGCCGCGATGTACCGGATCTGCCTGCTGACGGGCGCCGCGGGGGGCGACGCGACGGCCCTGTACCGCAACCCGGACCTCCTGGCGCACCTGTACGCCGGCCCGTACCCGGTGGCCGACCCGGGGCTGACGTTCGTCGTCGTCGACGAGCACGGGGTCCTGGGGTACGTCGTCGGGACCGCCGACACGCTGACGTTCGAGACGTGGCTCGACGACCACTGGTGGCCGACGCTGCGCGCGCAGTACCCGCCGGTCGACGACCCGGGCGACGGGACGGAGGACCACGTGCTGGTCCGCCGGATCCACGACTGGGCGCCCGCCGACGACGAGCTCTACGACCGCTACCCGGCGCACCTGCACATCGACCTGCTGCCGCGCGCCCAGGGGCAGGGGTGGGGCCGGCGGCTCATCGAGGCGCTGTCGGGGGCGCTGCGGGAGCGGGGCGTCCCGGGCGTGCACCTCGGCGTGGACGCGCGCAACACCGCGGCGATCGCGTTCTACGAGCGCGTCGGGTTCCGGCGCGAGCGCACGCACGACTGGGGCGCGACGCTCGTCCTCGACCTCTGAGCGCACGCGACCTCTAGGCGCACGCCCGGCGACGCCCGGGGCGAGCCAGGGCCGCCGCGGGCGTCAGTACCGGAAGTAGCCCGCCACGTCGACGACGAGGTCCGTCGGGGCGCTGTGCGAGTAGAACGAGACCCCGCCGCCGTCGCCGAGCCGGACGACGGCCAGGTTCGCCTCGTCGCGCCCGTACGTGAGGTTGATCGTCGAGACGTCGGGCAGCGGGTTGCCCGCGGTCGTCGGGAACACCCGCACGTGCGTGGTGCCGCTCGGGCCGGCGCCGGTGACGTTGAGGACCGCGGCGGTCGCCCCGGCCGGCACCCCTCCGCTCCCGGCGACCGTGAGGCCGTAGACGCCACCGGGCTGCAGCGTGCCCGGCAGGCCCTGCCCGAACCGGGTGTCGGCGACGCGCACGGGCGCGACGGGGACGAACCCGTTCGCGGCGTCCGCGGCGTAGTACCCGTTGATGTCGGCGATGAGGTGCGTCGCCGCGACGGGCACCCAGAACCGGACGCGGCCGTCGTCGCCGACGGGCACGGTCACGAGGTTCGGCTCGTCGCGGTTCGCGGACAGGTTGAGGTTCGACACCCCGGGAGGGGTCTGGTCCTCGCCCGCACCGGGCGCCGGGTAGGCCCGGACGTGGGTCGACGCCGTGGCCTCGGTGCCCGTGAGGTTGAGGACGACCGCGAGCGCGTTCGCCGGGACGCCGTTGCCGGTGACCTCGACGTCGACGAACTCGCCGCCGGCGACGGGACCGGGACGGGCGCCCAGGCCGGTGCGGGTGTCGAGCAGGCGCCGCGGGCTCAGGGGCGCGTACGCGGCGGCCCCGACGGGCGAGTAGTAGCCCGCGAGGTCGGCGATGAGGTGCGCGGTCGACGCCTCGGTGCGCAGCGCGACGGCACGGTCCGCGCCGACCGCGACGGTGACGAGGTTCGGCTTGTCGAACCCGGGCGCGAAGTTCACGTTCGACACGTTCGGCACCTGGCCGGAGCTCGCGGGGTACGCCCGCACGTTGCCCGGCCCGGTCGACTCGGTGACGGTCAGGTTGAGGACGACCGCCGTCGCCCCGACCGGCACGACGCCGCTGAGGTCGAGGCGCATCGGCTGGTCGGGCGCGGGACGCGAGCCGCCCACCCCGGTGCGGGTGTCGAGCACGCGCGTCGGGCTGACCGGCGTGTACCGGTCGCCGCCCGCGGCGACGGTGAACGGCACGCGCACGGGCTCCGGCAGGGTCGCGCCGGCGGCGTCCCGGACGGCGTCGACGATCGCCGTGTAGTGGTGCCCGGGCACGAGGTCGGCCGTCGGGGTCAGGACGACGGCCCGGGTCGCGGCCTCCCACCGCACCGAGGTGGCGACGGTGGACCCCGTGACGCCGTCGACGAGGCGGACGCGTGGCGCGGCGACGTCGGACGTGCGCAGGTCACGCTCGAACGTCACGCGGACGGTGGGCCGGACCGCGACACCGGCGGTGTGCGGGTCGGGCGTCGTGTCGCGCAGCCAGCCGGCCTGCGGCGTGGGCGCACCGACCCGGGTCTGGCGCAGCGCGAGGACGCCCGACTGGGAGACGACCGCGTCGGGCCACGCGTCGCCGTCGAGGTCGGTGATCGCGAGCTGCCCCGGGTGGTCGTAGACCGTGACGGAGATGGGCGTGCGCTGCGGGGTCGAGAGCGTGCCGTTCGTCTGCTGCCGCAGCAGGCTGACGCCCAGCTCGAACGCGTTGACGACCAGGACGTCCTGCCGGCCGTCGACGTCGAGGTCGCCGATCGCGACCGTGCCGTCGGACTCCCCGCCGGCCGGGTACAGCGCGGAGGGCGCGAGCGCGCCGGACGCCAGGATCCCGTCGACCCGGACGGTGTTGCCGTTCATCCGCACGACGTCCGCCCGGCCGTCGCCCGTGACGTCGCCGACCGCGACGGACGTGACGAGCGGCCCGCCGCCGAAGGGCAGGTTCACGGCCGTCGCGAACCCGCCGCCCGCGGCCTGCGGATGCACGGCGTGGGTCGTCACGACGTCGGGTCGGCCGTCGCCGGTCACGTCGCCGACGGCGAACCGCTGCTGGCCGAGGGTCTCCGCGACCGCGGTGAACGTGCCCGTGCCGTTGTTGGCGAGCACCTGCAGGCTCGGCCGGTTGGTCGAGGCGACGACGTCGAGGTCGCCGTCCTTGTCCCAGTCGACCAGCGCGACGCCGCGACCGTCGAGCTCGGCACCGCCGTAGGACACGACGACCTCGCCCGCGGGCGTCATCGTCCCGCCCGCCTGCTTCAGCAGCAGGACGCCGGTGGCGGTCGTGGCGACCGCGTCCGCGTCGCCGTCGCCGTCGACGTCCCCTGCCGCGAGGCCTTCGCCAACGGTCCGCACCGCGCCCAGCGGCACGTCGACCGGGGTCGCGAGGGTCCCGTTGCCGGCGCCCTTGTACACGTACACGCCGCCGCCGTCCTCGACGGTCATGACGTCCTTGAGCCCGTCACCCGTGAAGTCGGCCGCCGCGAGCGCCCCCACGGACACCCGCGTCGGGTCGGCGGGCGCCCGGAAGGACGACGTGAACAGCGGCTGGGTGCCGCCCGCCGTGAACGACACCTGGTACCGCTGCGACGCCGGCGCGGACCCGTTCGCGTTGCGGACGCCGACCAGGACGCGGCCCGCGGCCGCGACGGACACGTCCACGCGCTCGGCGGCGTCGGTCCTCGTCGCGTCGGCGACGCCCAGGACGCGACCCTGCGCGTCCCGCACCTCGACGACGAGGTCCAGCTCGGGCCCGTCGTCGGCGGCCCCCGCCGTCAGCGGCTCGACGGTGGCCCGGTACGTGCCGGCGGTCGGCGCGTTCCACGCGTACCAGTCGGCGTCGCCCTCGGGCGACAGGGTCGCCGACGTCGGGCCCGACACCGTGCGGGCGTCGGCGGGGGAGTCGTCGCTGGGTCCGGCGTCGCCGAGGGGACGGCTCAGGGGCGTCGCGACCGCGGCCTCCACGCCCCAGCCCGTCGTCGTCGCGGCGGCCGCGTCGACGATCCCCGCGCCGTAGTACGCGTCGAGACCCCGCGGTCCCGCGTCCCGGGCGGTCGTGACGATGCGCCGCTCGACCTCGGCCGGGGGCATCGTCGACGCGCGGGAGAGCAGCAGCGCCGCGACACCGCTCACGAGGGGCGCGGCGAACGACGTCCCGGAGCCCAGCACGTACGTGCCGCCCGCCTGGGGGCCGACCAGGAGGACGCCCGGCGCGGAGACCGACACCGAGTCGCCCCAGCTCGACCAGCCGGCCAGCGCCCCGTCGTCGTCCGTGGCGGACACCGACAGCAGCCCTTCCACGCCGGGGGCGTAGGCGGCCGGGTACTGCGGCACCTGCGTGCCCGCGTTGCCGGCCGCCGCGACGACGACGACCCCCGCCGCCACCGCGCCGCGGACCGCGTCGAGCAGCACCTGCGACGTCGCCGTGCCGCCGAGGGACAGGTTGACGACGTCGGCGCCGTGCGCGACCGCCCAGGAGATCCCGGCGGCCACCCGCGAGTCGGGCCCGTTGCCGTTCGCGTCGAGCACCCGCACCGGCAGGACGGACGCGCCCCACGCGGCGCCCACCGCACCCCTGCCGTTGTTGCCGGACGCCGCGACCACGCCCGCGACGAGCGTGCCGTGGCCGCGGGGGTCCGACGGGTCGGAGTCGCCGTCGACGAGGTCGACGCCCGGCAGGACGCGGCCCGCGAGGTCCTCGTGGCCCGCGGCGACGCCCGTGTCGAGGACGGCGACGACGACGCCCTGGCCGATGCTCACGTCCCACGCGCGCGGCAGCCGCGTCAGCTCCAGGTACGGGCGGGCGAGCCCGCTGTACGGGTCGTTCGTCCACCCGAAGCCGTGCCGGACGTGGTCCTCCTGGACGGCCGCGACGGCCGGGTCGTCGGCGAGCCGCGCGACGACCGCCGCCGGGTCCTCGTCGCCGACCGGGACCTGCACGTAGCCGGTGCCGGGGACGGGCTCGCCGCCGTCGACCCCGGTGCCGTCGAGCCCCGCGGCGTCGAGCGTCGAGCGCTGCTGCACCTCCGACGTGCGCGGCGTGAAGCGCACGAGGACGTGCGTCGCGGGCACGGGGGCGGGATCGGCCTCGGCCTCGGCGGTCGGCTCGGGTGCGGACGCCGTCGGGAGCTCCTGCTGCCGGGCGCCCTCGGCCGGTGCCGCGGGCGGGGTCGGGGACGTCACCGCGGGCGCCGCGTCCGCCTCGTCCGGCTGCGTGCCCGACGGTGCCGACGGTCCGGTCGCGGTCGCCGGTGCCGCGGTGTCGGGACCGGCGGGGAGGGCGCTGGACGTCGGCGTCGACGACAGCGCGGCGGACCCCGGGACGAGGCCGACGAGCGCCAGGGTGAGCGCCACGGCGATGGCGGATCGGCTGCTCGGCATGGGCTCGTCCCTGCGGTCCCTCGGGGGTGGGGCGCGTCCGCGGTCACGAGGGAACCCGACGGGCGGGCCCCGGCGTCGGCGTCAGCGTAGGGGGCACAAATGGGCCCTCACGGCACCTGATCGGGTGAACGGGGACGTCTTTCCGGGTGAAGATCACCGGCTTCTCGGGTGACGCGCGGCGTGGCCGGTGGACGAACCGGACGACGCCGGACGAAGCGTCGGGGCAACGGTGTCGGAGGTCCGCGGTAACGTCCCGCGCGCTCGGCACGCCGGCCCGGCGGGCCGCCGGAGGGGGAGGTCGGCAGGTGGCCAGGACGGCTGAGGGACGCGCGACGGGACGCGCGACGGGACAGGGAGCCGCGGCGGTGGGTGCGGGCGAGGAAGCGAGGGGCGCGGCCGTGCGTCCGCCCGTCCAGGGGACGGTCGCGGCGGGGTACGAGGCCGTCCGTGAGGCGCTGCTCGACGCCGTGGCCCGGGAGCCGGGGCTGCAGGCGCAGGTGGCCGTGCACGTGCGGGGCGAGCGGGTCGTGGACCTCGCGGTCGGCCTGCCGCTCGACGCGTTGCTCCCGGTCTACTCGACGGGCAAGGGGGCGGTGCACCTCACGGTCGCGCTGCTCGCGCAGGACGGCGTCCTCGACCTCGACCGCCGCGTCGCCGACGACTGGCCGGAGTTCGCCGCGCACGGCAAGGACGTCCTGACGGTCCGCGACGTCCTCACCCACCGGGCCGGGCTGCTGGGCGTGCCCGAGCGGTTCGGCCTCGACGAGCTCGCCGACGACGACGCGATCGCCGGTCGGCTGGCCCCCCTCGCCCCGGCCTGGGCCCCCGGCACCGGCTACGGCTACCACGCGTTCGTCGTCGGGGCGCTGCTCGGCGAGGCGGTGCGACGGCAGACCGGCCTGTCGCTGCGGCAGGTCTACGCGGACCGCGTGCGGGGACCGCGGGGCCTCGACCTGCACCTCGGCCTGCCGGCGTCGCTCGACGGCCGGGTGCTCGACGTGCTGCCGGCGCTGCTGACCGACGCGGAGCAGGCGCAGCGGGCGGCGGCCACCCCGCCGCGCGACAGCCACCTGTCCGTCGCGTTCAACCTCGATGCCGACCCGCCGACCGACATCGTCACCGTCGGCAACACGACGGCCGTGCGCCGGCTCGGCCAGACGTCGGCCGGGGCCGTCGGGAACGCGCGCGGGCTCGCCGGGCTGTACGCGGCCGCGACCGGAGCGGACGGGGCCGGTGCGCTGCTCGACGCCGACACCCTCGCGGCCGTGTCCGCGCTCGCGACCCCGGGCACCGACCTGGTCACCGGGGAGGCGGACCACTTCGGCCTGGGCTTCGAGCGGCCGCAGAACCTCTACCCGTTCCTCGGTCCGACCGCGTTCGGGCACTCGGGCGCGACGGGCGCGCAGGCGTTCGCCGACCCGGCCGGCGGCGTCGCGTTCGGGTACACGCGCCGACGGTTCAGCGCGGCCGGGAACATCGCCCCGGAGGTGGAGGCGCTGGCCCGCGCGGCGGTGGAGGCCGCGGCTCGCTGACGACGGCCGCGGCGCCGGTCCCCGTCACGCGACGCGAGCGGCGCGACGGCGACGGGCTGGCCCGACCGGAGTCGCCGTCCGGCGGTGTGCGGACGCGGCGGGCCGGCCCCCTGAGGGCCGGCGGCGCCGTCGTCAGCCGCGGACGGTGAGCGAGAACTCGCCCGCGCGCTCCTCGCCGGGCTCGAGCACGAACACGCCCGTGCCCGGCACGCCCGCGGCGTGCAGCGCGAACCCGTCGTTCACGTTCGTCACGGGCTCGACCGCGAAGTACGACCGCCGCCGGGGCGCGTACACGACGAGGTGCGAGTAGACCGGGTCGGCGTGCAGGTCGACGTCGACGTCGGGCTCGTCGTAGTGGACGCGGATCGGCGCGCCCGGGTCCCACCCGGTGAGGACGTCGTCGACGAACCGCGAGCCGAGCGGGCGTCCCGTCCGGAAGTCGGCGCGCCGCGGGATCGTCCCGGCGGGCCCGACGGCCATCGCGTCGACCAGCGAGTAGCCGTGCCGCAGGGGCACCTCGAGCAGCGGGTTGCCGGGCTCCGCGGGCGGCGTCGCACCGACGGGCGCGAGCGTCCGCTGCAGGTACGGGTGGTGCCCGAACCCGGCCGGGAACGACTCGCGGTCCACGTTGCGCACGCTCGTGCCGACCGTCAGGCGCGACCCGCTGACCGTGTAGGTGATGCGCGCGCGGAAGCGCCACGGGAAGTTCACGCCGACCAGGTCGGACGTGTCGAGCTCGAGCACGACACGGTCCTCGCGCCGCTCGACGACGTCCCACGCGGCGTGCAGCACGGCCCCGTGGATCGCGGTGCCGTCGGCGCCGTTGCGCTGCAGCTGCCACGACCGGCCGCCGTACGCGAGCACGCCGTCCCGGATCCGGTTGGACCACGGGACCATCGCGAAGCTCGAGCACTTGGCGGCCTCGCCGTGCACGGTCGGACGGGCGGGGCGCAACAGGTCGCGCCACACCCCGTCGGCGGTGCGGATGCGACCGCCGGCGAGGGACGCGCCGGTGCGCGGGAGCACGTCGAGCTCCCACGCACCGTCGCGGATCGTCACGACGCGCTGGTCCGCGTCGGCCGTGCTCACACCGGGCGCGCCGGCAGGGGTCGCCGGCGCGATCGGCGTGATCTCCTCGACCATCGTCATGACGTCACCCGTCCGACCCGGGGGTCAGACGGTCACCTCGACGCGGACGGTGCTGCCGGCCGCGGCGTAGGGCACGACGTTGCCGTCGACCGGGGCGCCGTCGACCGTGAGCGTCCCGCGCGCACCGGGCGTGCCCGAGTTGGTCACGGTGATCTCGTACGTCGCACCGCGGGCCACGCGGGTCACCGTGTACGACGGGACCTCCGGGCCGATCTGCGGGTCGACGACCAGGCCGTCGTAGTCGGGCCGGACACCGAGCAGGTACTGCGACACGGCGACGAAGTTCCAGGCCGCGGTGCCGGTCAGCCACGAGTTCTTGGCCTCACCGGCGCGGACGGCCTCCTTGCCGGCGATCATCTGCGCGTACACGTACGGCTCGAGCTTGTGCGTGTCGGAGATCTCCTCGCGGTACGCCGGGGTGATCCGCTTGTAGTAGTCGAACGCCTGCGCCCCGCGCCCCACGACCGTCTCGGCGATGATCACCCAGGGGTTGTTGTGGCAGAAGATGCCGCCGTTCTCCTTGTAGCCGGGCGGGTACGTGGAGACCTCGCCGAGCTCGATCTGGTACGTCGTGTACGCCGGGTACTGCAGCACCAGGCCGTGCGGCGTGCCGAGCATCTCGTTGACCGAGTCGAGCGCCTGGATCGCGGGCGCCTCGGCGTCGTCCGGGCCGGAGCCCACGCCGATGCCCGCCATGACGGCGAAGCCCTGCGGCTCGATCCAGATCTTGCCCTCGGGCTTGGCGTCGGTGCCGATCGGGTTGCCGTAGTAGTCGTACGCCCGCAGGAACCACTGGCCGTCCCAGCCGTGCTCGAGGACCGCGGCGCGCACCTCGTCGACGTACTTGCGGGCCTCGGACGCGACGTCCGCGAGGCCGCGGCGCTCGGCGAGGTTCGCGTACTCGGCGCCGTAGAGGACGAACTGCGCGGCGATGAACACCGACTCCGCGGCGCCGCCGGCCTGGTTCTCCGTCGTCTGGAACGACTCGCCCGGGGTCGTCGAGAAGCAGTTGAGGTTGAGGCAGTCGTTCCAGTCCGCGCGGCCGATGAGCGGCAGGCCGTGCGGGCCGCGGTTGTCGACCGTGAACCGGAACGAGCGCGTGAGGTGCTCGAACAGCGGGACCTCGGTGCCGGCCTCGTTGTCGAACGGGACGGGCTCGTCGAGGATGCCCCAGTCGCCGGACTCCTTGATGTACGCGGCGACGCCGGCGATGAGCCACAGCGGGTCGTCGTTGAAGCCCGAGCCGATGTCGTTGTTCCCGCGCTTCGTCAGCGGCTGGTACTGGTGGTACGCCGAGCCGTCGGGGAACTGCGTCGACGCGATGTCGATGATGCGCTCGCGGGCGCGCTCCGGGATCAGGTGGACGAAGCCCAGCAGGTCCTGGTTGGAGTCGCGGAAGCCCATCCCGCGGCCGATGCCCGTCTCGAAGAACGACGCCGAGCGCGACATGTTGAACGTGACCATGCACTGGTACTGGTTCCAGATGTTGACCATCCGGTCGAGCTTCTCGTCGGTGCTCGTCACCGAGTACGTCGAGAGCAGGCCCGTCCAGTGCGCCTTGAGGGCGTCGAGGGCGGCGTCGACCTGCTCGCTCGTCGCGAACCGGCCCAGCAGCGCGTGCGCGGGGGCCTTGTTGACGACCTGGTGGGCGTCGTCGGCCCACTTCTCGTCGTCCGGGTTCTCCAGGTAGCCCAGGACGTAGACGAGCTCGCGCGACTCACCGGGCGCGAGGGAGACCTCGACCGAGTGCGAGCCGATCGGGTACCAGCCCGACGCGACCGAGTCGGCGCTCTTGCCGGCGCGCGGGACGGCGGCCTCGCCGAGCCCGTTGTACTGGCCGACGAACGTGTCGCGGTCCGTGTCGAAGCCGTCGGCGCGGGTGTTCACGGCGAACACGGCGTAGTGGTCGCGGCGCTCGCGGTACTCGGTCTTGTGGTAGATCGCCGACCCGTGCGGGGAGTCCTGCTCGACCTCGACCTCGCCGATCGACAGGTTGCGCTGGTAGTTCGTCTGGTCGTCCTGGGCGTTCCACAGGCAGAACTCGACGAACGAGAACAGCGTCGCCGTCTTCGGGGCGTCGGAGGTGTTCGTGACGGTGACCTTCTGCACCTCGGCGTTCTCGCCGACGGGCACGAAGAACAGCGTCTCGACGCGCAGACCGTTCCGCTCGCCCGTGATCGTCGAGTAGCCCAGGCCGTGCCGCGCCTCGAAGTGGTCGAGGTCCGCCTTGACCGGCAGCCACGACGGGGTCCACACGTCGCCGCCGTCGTTCACGTACAGGTAGCGGCCGCCCGCGTCCGCGGGGATGTTGTTGTAGCGGTAGCGGGTGAGGCGGCGCATCTTGGCGTCGCGGTAGAACGAGTACCCGCCCGCCTGGTGGGAGAGCAGCGAGAAGAACTGCTCCGACCCGAGGTAGTTGATCCACGGGTAAGGGGTGTGAGGCGTCGTGATGACGTACTCGCGCGCCGCGTCGTCGAAATGGCCGTACCGCATCGGTGGTGCCCCTCGGGTGCTCGGAAACAGCCGCGCCCGGTCACACCATCCCCGGTCCCGCGTCCGCGCGGGTCGGCGTCGGGTGTCTGACGCGTCATCTGGTCGGTGCGAGAGCGCTCCCACGCGCCTCACGAGAAGGATGATAGCCGTCGGGCGACGTATCGAAAACGTTGCAGCGCCGCACATCCGTGCGCAGGGCCTGGGGACGTCGTGGGAATGGTGTGGGAACCGGGCGGACGGTCGGTCCACGAGCCCCGCGAAGGGCACTACCGTGGCCCCGTGCTGCTCTCCGACCGCGACATCAGGGCCGAGCTCGAGTCCGGACGGGTCGGGCTCGACCCGTACGACCCGCAGATGATCCAGCCGTCGAGCATCGACGTGCGGCTCGACCGGTTCTTCCGCCTGTTCGACAACCACAAGTACGCCGTCATCGACCCCGCGGCGGACCAGCCCGACCTCACCCGCCTCGTCGAGGTCGACGGCGACGAGCCCTTCGTGCTGCACCCCGGCGAGTTCGTCCTCGGCTCCACGTACGAGCAGGTCACGCTGCCCGACGACGTCGCCGCACGGCTCGAGGGCAAGTCCTCGCTCGGCCGCCTCGGGCTCCTCACGCACTCGACCGCCGGGTTCATCGACCCCGGCTTCTCCGGGCACGTCACGCTCGAGCTGTCGAACGTCGCGACCCTCCCCATCCTCCTGTGGCCCGGCATGAAGATCGGCCAGCTCTGCTTCTTCCGGCTGTCGTCCGCCGCGGAGCAGCCCTACGGGTCCGCCGCCTACGGCTCCCGCTACCAGGGGCAGCGCGGCCCCACCGCGTCCCGCTCATTCCAGTCCTTCCACCGCACCGAGGTCTGATGCCGTGACCGACGACCTCCCGCGCCTGCCCGCCGCCGACCCCGCCCTGCGCCGGCGGCACCTGCTCGGCCTGCCCGACGGCATCGGCGCCGACGAGGTCGAGGTCCTCGCCATCTCCCGGTTCGCGCAGGCGCACTGGGAGGACGTCGTCGCCGACGTCCCGCAGCAGCGCGGCTTCGTCCGCCCCGTCACCGCCGCCCTCGGCATCCGCACCGTCACCGCGGCCGCCCCCACCGTCCGGGCGCTGCGGCTCGCACGCCTGTCCCGGCTCGCCGGCCCCTACGCCGTCAGCCCCGAGGACGCCGTCGGGCTCGGCCTGCCCGCCACGACCGTCGTCGTCTACGACCTCGACGCCCCCCGCGAGCGCGGCGCCAAGCCGTACCCCGGCGGCGACCGCGACGGCCTCAAGCGCGCGTTCCCCGACGGCCTGCCTGTCCGCGAGGAGGAGCGCGTCGTGCAGTGGCTCGTCGCGTGCGCCCGGCGGCTCGGCGGCGCCGTGCGCATCGGCGAGAGCGGCGTCGTCCTCACGCCCGACGTCGACGGCGCGATCGACCTCACCCTCTTCGCCGACCGCTGGCTCGAACCCAGCCAGGCGCTCGCCGTCGTCCAGTCCGTCGTCCCCCGCGCCCGGCTCTCCGAGGCGTCGGGCCGCTGGGAGGGCCCGCAGGCGGGCGTCGGTCGCGCGTCGACCAGCGGCGCCGGCGGCGTCACCGAGGCCGGCGGGTCCGGGCTGCGTGCCGCGCTCGAGCGGTACGGCGTCGAGGACGCCGACGAGCGGCAGCGGCTCATGGCCGAGGCCGCCGCGTTCGACGAGATCATGCGCACCACCCCGCCGCCCGCCGAGTCGTACGGGGTCCTCGTGGACCTCGGCGTCGACGGCACCATCTCCGTCGAGGCCGCCACCGAGACCGAGCTCCCGCCGCTGCTCGGCGACCTGCCCTGGACCGCCGGCGGCGTCGTCGCCTACCGCGTGCACTGGGAGCCGCTCCTCGTCGAGGAGCTCGAGATGGAGAAGCCGTCCTTCCCGCACAAGGTCGCGCGCGGGCGGGCCGCCCCGCAGGTGCAGGCCGTCGCACGGGCGCTGCACGGCGCGCTCGGCGGGGAGATCGCCGACGAGGCGGACTTCCTGGTCGACCCCGCGGACCTGTGAGCGGCGTGGTCGCGGACGACGGTCGCCGGGACCGGGCCGACGAGTCTGGCGCGGCTGGTCACGCCGGGGTCGACGGGCGCGGTCCTGACGTGACGGCGGGCGGGGGCGCGACGGCGGGCGTGGGCGCGACGGCGGGCGGGCACGCCGGGTGGACGACCACCGGGTCGCGCGTCGTCTACGAGAACCGGTGGATCCGGGTCCGGGAGGACGACGTCGTACGGCCCGACGGCGGCGCCGGCGTCTACGGCGTCGTCGAGGTCCGGCAGCCGTCCGTGTTCGTCGTCGCGCTGACCGACGACGACGAGGTGGTCCTCGTCAGCCAGCGCCGCTACACGACCGGAGCCGTGTCGGTCGAGGTCCCCGCGGGCGGCACCGACGGCGAGGACCCGCTGGTCGCGGCTCGCCGCGAGCTCGCCGAGGAGACCGGGCTGACCGCGCGCGAGTGGACCGAGGTCGGACGGATGGACGCCCTCAACGGCATCGCCGACGCCCCCGAGCACGTGTTCCTCGCGCGCGGGCTCGCCCCCGTCGAGGGTGGTGACGACGGTCGCGGGCGCGTCGAGGAGGGCATCGACAGCGTGCGCACCGTCCCGTTCGCCGACGCGCTGCGCCTGGTCACGGACGGCACGATCCGCGACGGCGAGACGATCGCGGCCCTGGCGTTCGCGGCCATCCACCTCCGCCGCTTCCACTGACGAGCCGCGACACCCCACCACCCGGCCCCGCGCCCGCCCGTCGCCCCGGGCCGCCCATCGCTCGAGGTCGCTGGTCCTGGTCGACTTCGCTGGTCCTGCCTGACGCACTCGACCGGAACCGGCGAAGTGGCGAGCTGCCCTGGCGTGGGGCGGCGGGCGTGTGGTGGCCGGGGTGACCCCACGCGGCGGGCCACACGGGGGTGGGCGTCGGGATGCCGGGGGCGCGCGGAGCGCGTAGACACGGCGCATGGGTGTGCTGATCCGCTCCACCGTCCTCGGGCTCGCCGCCGGCGGGCGCGCCTCCTCCGCGATCCGGACCCCGGTGCTCGCCGGCACGCGCGGGCGGTCCGGCGCGGGCCCGGCCCTGCTGCGGGCGCTCGCGAACCTCGCGGTCCTCGGGGAGACCGTCGGCGACAAGCTGCCGACCACCCCCGCCCGCACGGGGACGCCGCAGGTCTACGGCCGGCTCGTGGCGGGGGCGCTCGGTGCGGTGGCGCTGTCGGTCGTCGAGCGCCGGCGGCCCGGCGCGCACGTCGTCGCGGCCGTCGTCGGGCTCGGTGCCGCGTGGGCCGGGTCGTACGCCGGCACGGCGTGGCGCCGGTGGGCCGCCGAGGAGGGTCCCGACGAGCTGCGCCCGGACTGGCGGGCGGCGGCGCTCGAGGACACCGTCGTCCAGGCGTTCTCGACCCTGCTCGTCCGCACCTCCCGCCCCTGACCCCACCGCGGAGTCCCCGGCGAGATCGTCACTTTCGTTCGAGGTCGTGACCTGCAGGTACCGATCTCGAACGGAAGTGACGACCTCGGTGCCCGGTCGCGGGGCGGGTGGGCGTCAGGCGGCGTCGGCGGGCTGGGGGGTGGGGGCGAACTGGGTGCGGTAGAGCTCCGCGTAGAGGCCGTCGCGGGCGACGAGCTCGGCGTGGGTGCCCTGCTCGACGACGCGGCCGCGGTCGACGACGACGATCGCGTCGGCCTGGCGGACGGTCGACAGGCGGTGCGCGATGACGAGCGACGTGCGGCCGGTGAGCGCCTCGTCGAGGGCGGCCTGGACCGCGGCCTCGGACTCGGAGTCGAGGTGGGCGGTGGCCTCGTCGAGCACGACGACGTCGGGGGCCTTGAGCAGCAGCCGGGCGATGGCCAGGCGCTGGCGCTCGCCGCCGGACAGGCGGTAGCCGCGGTCACCGACGACGGTCTCCAGGCCCTCGGGCAGCCGCGCGACGAGGTCCCAGACGTGGGCCTGACGCAGCGCGCGCTCCAGGTCGGCGTCGGTGGCCTCGGGGCGGGCGAAGCGCAGGTTGGCCGCGATGGTGTCGTGGAAGAGGTGCGCCTCCTGGCTGACGACGCCGACGGTCGCGCGCAGCGAGTCGAGCGTGACGTCGCGCAGGTCCGCGCCGGCGATGCGGACGGCGCCGCGCGTCGGGTCGTACATGCGGGTGACGAGCTGGGAGAGGGTCGTCTTGCCGGCGCCGGACGGGCCGACGAGCGCGACCATGTGCCCGGCGGGGACGGCGAACGAGACGTCCGTCAGGGTGTCGTCGGACGGGTCGTTGCGGAGCGTCGCGACGGACTCCAGGGACGCGAGCGACACCTCGTCGGCGGTCGGGTAGCGGAAGCCGACGGCGTCGAGCTCGACGTCGGCGCCGCGGCGTGCGACGTCGGCGCGCAGGTCGTGGGCGTGCGGGGCGTCGGTGACGGACGGCTCCAGGTCGAGGACCTCGAGCACGCGCTCGAAGCTCACGAGGGCGGTCATGACGTCGACCTGGACGTTCGACATCGCGGTGAGCGGGCCGTAGAGGCGGCCGAGGTAGGACGCGAGCGCGACGACGACGCCGACGGTGAGCTCGCCGCGGATCGCGGCGAGGCCGCCGAACCCGTAGACGACGGCGGTCGCGACGGCGGCGATGGTGGTGAGGCCGACGCGGAACCACGTGCCGTAGAGGGCCCGCTTGACGCCGACGTCCCGGACCCGTCCGGCCTGCTCGGCGTACGCGGCGGACTCGCGCGCGGGGTCGCCGAAGACCTTGACCAGGTGGGCGCCCGCGACGTTGAACCGCTCGTTCATGGTCTGCGCGGCCTGGGCGTTGAGCTCGTAGCTCTCGTGCGTGACGGCGGCGATGCGCGGCCCGAACCAGCGTGCGGGCAGGACGAACGCGGGGACGAGGACGAGGGACAGCAGCGTGAGCCGCCACGACATGGAGAGCATCGCGGCGAGCACGAACGCGACGGTCAGGGCGTTGCTCACGACGTTCTGCAGCGTGGACGTGAACGCCTGCTGCGCGCCGAGCACGTCGCCGTTGAGGCGCTGGACGAGCGCGCCCGTGCGGGTGCGGCTGAAGAACGCGAGGGGCATGCGCTGGACGTGGTCGAACACGGCGGTGCGCAGGTCGAGGATGAGGCCCTCGCCGATGCGGGACGACACCCAGCGGTCGGCGACGGACAGGCCGGCGGACAGCAGCGCGAGCGCGGCGACGGCGGCGGCGATGAGGACGACGAGGCGCGAGTCGCCGGTGGCGATGCCGTCGTCGATGAGGTGCTTGAACAGCAGGGGCGGGAGCGCGCCGGCGGCGGCCTCGAGCGTGATGAGCACGAGGAAGACGGCGAGGGCGCGGCGGTGGGGGCGGGCGAACGCGAGGATGCGGCGCAGCGTGGAGCGGGACAGGCGTCGGCGGCCGACGGAGCGGTCGCGCGCGAAGCCGCGCATCTGCGGGTTGCCGCCGCCGCGGCCCATGCCGGCGCCGGTGCCGGGCGTGGCGGGAGGGTGGTGGGGGAGAGACATGGGGCGTCTCCCTTCGTCGGGGGAGCGCGTGGGGGGTGGCGCGCGATAGTGAGGTTAACTCACTATGTCGTTGGTTCACAACCGCTGCGGGTGCGGGTACCGTCACGGCCGTGAGCCCGCACGACGACGCCGCCGCCACCGCAGCCAGCCCGCCCGCGGCGACGGACGGCCCTGTGTCGACGGGTGGCCGTGTGCCGACGGGTGGCCCGGGGTCGACGGGCGGCGACGAGTCCGCCGAGCTGCTCGACCTGCTGCACCGGCTGCTGCGCGACATTCGGCGATCGGCGGCGGCGTCGCTGGGACCCACCAGCCAGGCGCCCGGGCAGGTCCGCCTGCTGCGCGTGCTGCAGCACTGCGACGAGCCGCTGCGGCTCGGTCACGTCGCGTCCGCGCTCGACGTCGCGCCTCGATCCGTCACGTCGAAGGTCGACGCCGCCGAGGCCGACGGGCTCGTCCGGCGCATCGCCGACCCCACCGACCGCCGCGCGACCCTCATCGAGCTCACCGACGCCGGCCGGTCCCTGCTCGCCGACGTCTCCGCGCGTCGCCACGAGGGCGTCGCGGGCCGCCTCGGCCGCCTCGCTCCCGACGAGCGCACCCAGCTCCTTGCCCTCCTGCGCCGCCTGGCGGACGACCCCACGCCCTGAGGTCATCCCTCACGGCGTGGGGCCGCCCGACGGCGGTCAGGAGCAAGGTCAGGAGCAGAGGGCCGTGTCGATCACCGTGTCGACGTGCTGCAGCGCGTCGGGGTCCGGCACGGACGACGGGAGCGCCGTGACGGCCACGGCGGCCGCGCGGCCGTCCGTCGTCACGCCCTCGCGCGTCGAGTAGCCGAAGATGTCGCCGCCGTGCCCCCACGCGACGCCGCCGCAGCTCAGGGCCGTCTCGGTAATCCCGAGGCCGTACCGCACGGGGCCCCAGTCGGCGGGGACGGGGACCGTCTTCTGCATCTCCGCGAGCTCCGCGGCGCCGACCAGGCGGCCGTCGAGGATCGCGGTGTAGAGGCGGACCAGGTCGCTCGGCGTCCCGACGACGTCGCCCGCACCCCAGGCCGCGGCGGGGTCGAGGACGGTGACGTCGCGCAGCGGACCGCCCGGGGTGTCGGCGTGGTAGCCGTGCGGGTGACGCCCGCGGATCTCGCGCTCGCCGACGGCCGGGACGTACGTGTCGCGCAGGCCGGCCTTCTCGATGACGCGGTGCGTGAGCTCCTCGTGCAGCGGGCGGCCGGTGACCTTCTCGACGAGCAGCCCGGCGACGACGTAGTTCGTGTTGCTGTACGACCAGCCCGCACCGGGGGCGAACGTCGCGGGGCGGGTCATGGCGGCGTCGAGCAGCGCCCGCGGCTGGACGTACGTGTCGATCATCGCGTCGACGCTCGACAGCCCGTCGGCGAGGAGCACGTCGAGGTACTCGGGGACCCCGCTCGTGTGCTGCAGCAGCTGCCGGACCGTGATCGCGGTCCCGTCGACGCGTTCGGCGCCCTCACGCCCGTTGTCGAGCAGGCCCGGCAGGTACGTGGCGACCGGGGCGTCGAGGTCGACCCTGCCCTCGCCGACGAGCTGCAGGACGGCGACCGCGACGAACGTCTTGGTGTTGCTCGCGAACCGGACCCGCCCGTCCGTCGGGACGCGGGAGCCGGTGCTCAGGTCGCCGACCCCGGCGACGAGATGACGGGTGCGGCCGCGCTCGTCGCGGACCGTCGCGAGCGCGGCGGGGAAGCCGTCCTCGCGGACGAGTGCGTCGACCGCGCGACGCACGGCGTCCCGTCCGTGCGCCCCGCGAGCGGGGTCGGTCGGTTCCGGCGCCTCCACGGTGGCGGGCGGCGCGTCCGCCGCCACCGCGGGTGCGACGAGCGTGCCGCCGACGAGCGCACCCGCGGCGAGCAGCGCGGCCGCACCCCGGAGCGCCCGCCGTCGGCGGGGGACGGCGCCGAGCGAGCGGTCGTCGGCGCCGTCGGAGCCGTCGGCCCTGGCGGTGCCGTCGGGGACGGGCTGGTCGGTGGTCGCGGGCTGCGTCGGTGCGGTGCTGCGCATGAGGACTCCTTCTGCGGGCGGTCGCCCGGTGTCGAGGGCACGTCCGGTCGGTGCGGACCGGACGATGCGGACACGTCCACCGTCCCGGCCGCACCGGTGTGCCGACCATCCGGTCACCCGACGAGCCGACGGTGGGGCAGCCCCCCGGCCGCGCGCGTTCACGCGCCGCCGAGCTCGTCGCCTCGCGCCGAGCTCGTCACCTCGCGTCGAGCTCGTCACCTCGCGTCGAGTTCGTCAGCTGCACCTCACGAAGTCGGCGCGAACTGACGAACTCGCGGCCGTGGGGGGCCGCACGACGACCGAGGCCGGCCCTCGCCGAGGTCTGCCCCGGCCGGGGCGGCGTGGTGGGCGCGGGGCTCAGGGGTGGGGTGCAGGGAGTCGCGGAGCAGGGCCGCGATGTCGGCGGGTGGGCGGGCTCAGGGGGTGGGGGCGCGCAAGGAGTCGCGGAGCAGGACGGCGATGTCGGCGACCTCGGGCACGCCGACCGCCGCGCGGGCGGGGGTGCCGTTCGCGGCGACGGCGGGAGCGCCCGCGGGTGCGTGGGTCCCGACGGGCTCGACGGGCGCACCGGCGGCGGCGACGGCCGCGACCCCGTCGGCGAGCATGACGGTGCAGTAGGGGCAGGCGGTCGCGACGACGTCGGCGCCGGTGCCCATCGCCTCGCTCGCGCGGGTCGCGTTGATGCGGGTGCCGGTCGACTCCTCCATCCACATGCGCGCGCCGCCCGCGCCGCAGCAGAACGACGTCTCGCGGTTGCGGGGCATCTCGGCGAGCTCGACGCCGGGGATCGCGGCGAGCAGCTCGCGCGGGGGCGTGTAGACCTGGTTGTGCCGGCCCAGGTAGCAGGGGTCGTGGTAGGTGATGCGCTGGCCGGGCGCGGACGACGCGGCGTCGGCCGGGGGCTCGACGGGCACCAG